>Ga0206957_1136_pt1 | contig 15169 bp, 11 predicted proteins | sample Alteio_BWOrgHeat_32_FD_152975 | JGI IMG/M metagenome (GOLD analysis project Ga0206957, IMG submission 152975) | Enriched cells from forest soil in Barre Woods Harvard Forest LTER site, Petersham, Massachusetts, United States -... | ecosystem: Environmental > Terrestrial > Soil > Temperate forest >...
GCGACAACATTCCACAGCCCAGCAAAATATTTATTTTGATTTTCTGACTTATCATGTCACTTTTATATGCAAATCAACTATATTTAGAGCTACAATTATAAACATTATCTCTATGTCATTTACCCGTTTATTTGATCTCTTACCTCATTGCCTTGAAAAATTCCCAAAAAGCGATGCACTTGCAGCAAAAGAAGGCGGCAAATGGATTACTTACAGCACTAAAGAGTATCTCGATCATTCAACAAACCTGGCACTTGGCCTTTTGTCATTGGGAATTAAGCCGGGAGATAAAATCGGCCTAATCGCCAATAATCGTCCTGAATGGAACTTTGCGGATATGGCTTGTCTTATGACTGGCGTAATTGACATTCCCATTTATCCTACGATCAGTGACCATGATCTCGAATTTATTATCGGAGATGCAGAAATTTCTCATTTTTTTATTTCCGATAAAATATTATTTGAAAAAGTAAAACGCTGCTCTTCGAAATTTTCATTTGTTAAAAACATTTTTTGTTTTAACAAAGTAGAAGGTGGACAACATTGGAGTGAATTATGTGAATTGGGGAATAAAAATCCGGATACCACAAAGCTCGAAGCAATTAAAGCAGCCATCAAACCGAATGATCTGGCGACAATTCTTTATACATCAGGAACAACCGGAAATCCTAAAGGCGTCATGCTTTCGCACGATAATCTGATTAGTCAGTTAGTTGCTGTTAAACATCTAATGCCAACAGATCATCGCCACCGCTCTTTAAGCTTTTTGCCTCTGAATCACGTGTATGAACGCATGTTGACATACAATTATTTTTCAGTTGGTACATCTATATATTATGCGGAGAGCATTGATACCATAAGTGCCAACTTACAGGAAGTAAAACCTCATATTTTCACAACAGTTCCCCGCCTGCTGGAAAAAGTTTACGACCGCATAGTTGCAAAGGGAACAGAGCAGACCGGAATTAAAAAGAAATTATTTTTCTGGGCACTCGACCTGGGACTTCGTTATGAAATGGATGGAAAGAACGGCTGGTGGTATGAATTTCAATTAAAAATTGCGCGCAAACTTGTTTTCAGTAAATGGAAAGAAGCGCTTGGAGGGAACTTAATTGTTTCTGTATCTGGCGGAGCTGCACTGCAGGAAAGGCTAGCTCATGTTTTTTGGGGAGCTGGATTACCTGTGCTTCAGGGATATGGCCTGACAGAGACATCTCCTGTAGTTGCAGTTAATTACCTGGATCCCGGCTGCAACCGCTTCGGCACAGTTGGTCCCTTACTTGACAATGTACAGGTGAAATTTGCTGAAGACGGAGAAATCCTTGTTAAAGGTCCGAACGTGATGCTGGGTTATTATAAAAATCCTGTTGCCACAGCAGAAGCCATAACAGATGGATGGTTTCATACAGGAGATATAGGCATGCTTGAAGACGGAAAGTATCTTAAAATTACAGATAGAAAAAAAGAAATATTTAAAACATCCGGTGGAAAATACATTACACCTGGGATGATCGAAAACAAATTGCGTGAATCTCCACTAATTGAACAGGCAATGGTGATTGGCGAAAATCAGAAATATGCATCAGCACTTATAGTACCTGCATTTTCTTACTTAAAAGACCTGTGTACAAAACAAAACATTAAGTATAACGGTAACGAAGAAATGATCAAGAGTGATATTGTAAAAGGATGGATCCGCGAATACGTCGACCAAATGAACAAATCGCTCGCTCAGTATGAAACAATCAAACGGTTTGAATTATTACCACGCGAATGGACAATCGACAAAGGAGAATTGACTCCAAAACTCAGTCTTAAGCGCAAGGTAATCTTAACAAATTGTAAAGAACTCGTTGATAAGATTTATGGGCCTGATATTCATTAATTGCGTATCTTGTGCTGTATAAACAAAACACATTAAATGAACTTTAGTACAACAGTGAGCGAGAAACCACGGGTTAAATTCACGAATAAAGATAAATCTCGCTTCTTCAACACTCTGCGTGCCAACGTAGATGATTATTTCAAAGACAATCAGCTTTCAAGACACGCAAACGGGGAAATGGTAATTAAGACAATTATATTACTTTCCGCGTATATTATTCCTTATGCCTGCATGCTTGTATTTCACTTGTCCCTTATCTGGGTTTTTGGAGCATTTGCCGTAATGGGTTTTGCAATGGCAGGAATTGGTATGGCTATTATGCATGATGCAAATCACGGAGCGTATTCGAAAAATAAAAATGTTAACAAGCTGCTTGGTTATACCCTCAATATGGTTGGTGTAACCGTTTTTAACTGGAAACTTCAGCACAACGTATTGCATCACACGTATACAAATATACAGGGCATGGATGATGATCTGGACGGACCTCCGGCAGTTCGTTTTTCTCCGCACCATCCGTTAAAGCCCATGCATAAATATCAGCACATCTACGTTTTCTTTTTTTATTCTCTTTTAACATTGAACTGGGTTGTGCTTAAGGATTTTATCCAGCTTATCAGGTACCGTAAAAACGGTATTAACAAATCAAATAAAAAAGAGTACAATAAAAACATTGCTGTACTTATACTTTCCAAGCTCTCCTACATTACTTACATGATTGTAATACCTTGCGTATTTTTTCATTACAGCTTTCTGGCCATATTCACTGGTTTCCTGTTAATGCATGTGATCTCCGGCTTAATATTAAGTATCACATTTCAACTAGCTCATTCCGTTGAACACGTTGATTTCCCTTTACCAAATAATCAGAATGAAATCGAAAACGACTGGGCTATTCACCAGGTAAATACAACGGTTGATTTTGCGCGAAAGAGCCGTATTCTCAACTGGTATCTCGGCGGACTTAATTTCCAGGTTGAGCATCATTTGTTTCCGACTATCTGTCACATTCATTACAAAGCACTTTCCGAAATTGTAAAAAACACTTCGGCTGAGTTTGGGATTAAATACCTTGAAAACCGCACCCTGGGGGATGCTATCCGTTCTCATCTCATTACATTAAAACGTTTTGGAACGGAAGTTGCTCCGGTTTAATAAAATACAGAATTTACATTTCCTTCAAACGGCCCTTAAACGGGCCGTTTCTTTTTTGCAGATATGAAGATTGCACCTTCCAAAAAACAACAAAAAATAGCTATCTTTAACACTCTTTAAAAAGCTTATTAAAAACTGCAAACGACAATTCCTCAACTATTCAGAATAAAATAACATTCAGATTATGAGCAAACGTTCAATAAAAAAAGTAGCTGTATTGGGTTCTGGCGTCATGGGCTCGCGAATTGCCTGTCATTTTGCCAATATTGGCGTTGAAGTACTATTGATGGATATTGTCCCTAAAGATGCTCCGGCAGGAGACAAGAAACTTCGCAATAAAATTGTGAATGATGCGCTTGCTTTTGCACTTAAATCAAACCCATCTCCTATTTACAACAAATCGTTTGTAAACAGGATTACTACAGGAAACTTTGATGACAACATGAAAGACATCGCTAACTGCGACTGGATCATTGAAGTTGTTATTGAACGTTTGGATATTAAAAAACAGGTTTTCGAAAATGTTGAAAAATACCGCAAACCAGGATCTCTGATTACATCTAATACATCGGGGATTCCAATACACCTGATGGATGAAGGAAGAAGTGAAGACTTTCAAAAGAATTTCTGTGGTTCGCATTTTTTCAATCCTCCTCGTTATTTAAAGCTTTTAGAAATTATTCCAACTCCTAAAACATCTCCCGAAGTTGTTGATTTTTTAATGAGTTATGGTGAATTGTATTTAGGAAAAACTACTGTACTATGTAAAGATACTCCTGCCTTTATAGCCAATCGCATTGGTGTATATGGCATCATGAGCCTGTTCCATTTAGTTGAAAAAATGGGATTGACTATTGAAGAAGTTGATAAACTGACAGGTCCTGTTTTAGGCCGTCCGAAATCAGCTACGTTCAGAACATGTGATGTTGTTGGTTTAGATACATTGGTACACGTGGCAAATGGAGTTGCTGCAAGTTGTCCAAACGACGAAGCAAAAGCTGAATTTGCAATTCCGGGATTTATTGCAAAAATGGTAGAGAACAAATGGCTGGGCTCCAAAACAGAACAGGGCTTTTTCAAAAAAGTAAAAGGTGCCGGAGGAAAAAGTGAAATCCATGCCCTTGATTTGAAAACATTAGAGTACAAGCCTTCTGTAAAAGTGAAATTTGCTACGCTCGAAGCAACTAAGCCGATTGAAAATTTAAAAGACCGTCTGAAGATAATGATCGGTGGAAAAGACAAAGCCGGAGAGTTTTACCGCGCGATGTTCTTTGGTTTATTCGCATATGTTTCCAATCGTATTCCTGAAATATCTGATGAACTGTATAAAATTGATGCGGCCATGTGTGCAGGTTTTGGCTGGGATTTAGGTCCGTTCGAATACTGGGACGCACTTGGGGTTTCCGAGACAGTTAAATACATGGAGACTGCAGGTAACAAACCGGCAGCATGGGTTGCTGAAATGCTTACAGGCGGAAATACAAATTTCTACAAAGTAGAAAATGGAGTTCGTAAATTCTATGATATAAAAACCAAATCATATAAAGCAATTCCGGGCACAGAAAACTTTATTATCCTGGATAATATCCGTGCAAATAAAACAGTCTGGAAAAATGCAGGCACAACATTAACGGATATAGGTGACGGAATTCTGAACCTGGAGTTTCATACCAAAATGAATACCATTGGCGGAGAAGTGATCAGCGGCATGAATACTGCCATTGATATGGCGGAGAAGGATTTCCAGGGATTAGTCATTTCTAACGAAGGAGCTAATTTTAGCGCGGGAGCAAATGTGGGAATGATTTTTATGATGGCTGTTGAGCAGGAATGGGACGAATTAAATTTTGCGATCAAGGCATTTCAGAATACAATGATGCGTGTACGTTACTCTTCCATTCCGGTTGTTGTGGCTCCGCACAATATGGCTTTGGGTGGTGCGTGCGAAATGAGTCTGCATTCGGATAAAGTTGTTGCACATGCTGAAACCTATATGGGACTTGTTGAATTTGGTGTTGGATTAATTCCAGGCGGCGGCGGAACAAAAGAATTTGCTGTACGTTTATCAGATGAGATCAAGGAAGGAGATATTGAGCTTAATGCATTCCGTCAGCGCTTTTTAACAATCGGGCAGGCACAGGTATCAACTTCCGCACAGGAAGCATTTAACTTGGGTTACTTGCGTAAAGGGAAAGACCTTGTTGTGGTATCACGCAGTCGTTTATTAACAGAAGCGAAAGCCGAATGTTTAGAGATTGCAAAAGAAGGGTACACCAAACCTGTACACCGCAAAGATATTCGCGTACTTGGAAAGACAGGCTTAGGTCTTGCTTATCTTGGAGCAGACTCCATGAAGAGCGGTGGATACATTTCTGAACACGACGTGAAAATCTCCCAGAAGCTGGCGTATGTATTATGTGGTGGAGATCTCTCTACCCCTACTCTTGTCAGCGAGCAGTATTTACTGGATCTGGAACGGGAAGCATTTTTATCGCTATGCGGAGAAAAGAAAACACTCGAAAGAATCCAAAGCATATTAGTCGGGGGTAAAGTTCTTCGCAATTAAATAGAATTACAAAAAATGAATTATACATTTCAGAATACTCTTAAAGTAAAACTATAATCAAAAATAATTGACGATGTCTCACATCTCAAGTCTCATATCTCAAATCTTTTTATTATGAACGCATATATAGTAACAGGTTTCCGTACAGCAGTTGGCAAGGCCACAAGAGGCGGATTTCGTTTTAGCCGTCCAGATGATCTGGCGGCAGATGTAATCAGACATTTAATGGCTTCTGTACCAAACGTTGCCGAAGAACAAGTGGATGACCTGATCGTTGGAAATGCAATGCCCGAAGCAGAACAAGGCCTGAATATGGCGCGACTGATCTCTTTGCTCGCTTTTAAAACAGATAAAGTTCCAGGAGTGATTGTTAACCGTTACTGCTCGTCAGGTTTGGAAACCATAGCCATTGCGGCTTCCAAGATCCATGCAGGACAAGCAGACTGTATCATTGCAGGCGGAGCTGAAAGCATGAGCCTAATTCCAATGGGAGGCTGGCGAATTGTACCACATGCTGATGTAGTGCTTGCTCATCCTGATTATTATTGGGGAATGGGATTGACTGCTGAAGCAGTTGCAAATGAATATAAAGTGTCACGTGAAGACCAGGATAAGTTTTCCCTGAACTCACATATGAAAGCTATAGCAGCTATAAAAGAAGGTCGTTTCAAAGATGAAATCGTTCCTGTTAAAGTGAAAGAAAACTATGTTGATGAAAACGAAAAAAGAAAAACACGTGAATTCATAGTTGATACAGATGAAGGACCACGCGCAGATACTAACCTGGAAGCATTAGCAAAACTTAAACCGGTATTTGCAGCAACAGGAAGTGTAACAGCAGGGAATTCTTCCCAGACATCCGACGGAGCGGCATTTGTAATGGTAGTAAGTGAAAAATTTCTCAAAGAAAATAATCTGAAACCAATTGCCCGCATGGTTTCTTATGCAGCAGCAGGCGTTCCTCCAAGAATTATGGGGATTGGTCCGATTGCAGCTATTCCGAAAGCATTGAAGATCGCAGGTATGAAACAAGATCAGCTTGATCTGATCGAACTGAATGAAGCGTTTGCATCACAATCATTGGCGGTAATCCGTACACTTGGACTAAACCAGGATATCATCAATGTAAATGGCGGCGCAATTTCATTGGGTCACCCTCTCGGTTGCAGTGGAGCAAAATTGTCGGTACAAATTTTTAACGAACTCCGCAGACGTAAAAAGAAATACGGACTGGTAACCATGTGTGTAGGAACGGGACAAGGGGCAGCAGGGATATTTGAAATGCTTAACTGACGTATTTCATGCTGAATGATCAGAAAGAGGATACAACAAGTTTATTCAAAATAGCATATCACTTTCGTAAATTATTGGCAGGTGTTATTGTTGTATCATTTGTGCTTTCGATCATTGCTACCCTTATAACAGAAAAAAAATATTCTTCTTCCGGAATTGTCTTCGCACCGAGCAGTTACAATCGTTCTGATGTAATTGATAATCCTCAATTTGGTTATGATTTAGATGCAGACCATTTACTCCAACTATTGGAATCGAAGAACCTTCGTGACAAGATCACGAGAAAGTTTAATCTCATCAATTATTATCACATTGATACCACTAATCTCGATTGGGAACAAAAACTTGCAAAAGATTATATGAATGACGTAACTTATAATCGTTCGAGGTATATGTCAATTGTCATTTCTGCAAAAACAAATAACCCGCAACTTTCTTCAGACATTGTAAATAATATCATAGACCTGGTAAACGATTACCGACGCGATGTCTTTCGGGAAAACATGACCAAGGAATTGCAATATAAAAAGGATACATACCTCGCACAATCAGAAAAGGTTGATAAAATACGCCAAAAAATATATGCCCTTAAAAAACCTAAAAGTGCAAATGACCTGATCTATAATCATTTGTTAATGATCAGCAAAGGAGTTTCTCAACCGGAAGCATACAAATTTATTTCTACTCCAGAAATGGAACAATTAATACAGGATTACAAATATGAATATAGCAGATATGAGCAATTAAAAGATGATTACAATAAAGCTCAATACTTTTATGACCGACCGATAGCTGCCAATTACGTAATCGATCGTGCAAAGCCTGAATATGAAAAAGTATCTCCATCTTTCAGTTCTAATTGCCTGATGAGTGTTTTCGGTTCTCTTTTTCTAACCTTTACATTCCTGTTCATTCGCTATAAGCTACCAGCCATTATAGACCAGGCAAAAAATTAATGGAAATGATCAAATGGATCAAAACAGGTTGGATCACTATTTTTTCGATCGGTTTGATCATTGGTATCGTCTTCCTTTTGATCTGTCAGGGAAATTTTCAAACAACCGCATCATTACTTTTAATTGCCACAGCAATCATTTCAATTATTATTATCATCATTGAAAAAATTCCATTGACCCTTACTACATTTTTCTTCGTTCCTCTTTCAATAACCACAATAATTGGCCATACAGGGTCTGCACTTTCGATCCCCTCAGAATTTCTGATTTTAGTTATAGCTTCTACTTTTTTATTCTCCATTACATTTTATAATAAGTTGGACAAAAAAATACTATTCCATCCCTTAACCTTTATTTTACTATTGGATATTGGCTGGCAGATCTTCTCAAGTATATTCAGTAGTCTGCCGCTTGTATCAATGAAGCGGGTATTCATGCATACAGTCTTCATAGGTACATTTTACCTCGCATTCGCTCACCTGCTTAAAAACAAAAAATTCTTGATGAGTCCATACTTGCTCTATGCGTTCGGTTTAATTCCGGTCATATTTTACACGCTATTTAAACATGCAGCATATCATTTTGACCCGAGGGTTATTTTCGATCTTAGTCAGCCATTTTTTCCAGAACATACGAGCTACGGGGCTTCTATCGCTTTTATCTTACCTGCACTATTTATTTTCACAAGCAAAAAAATAAATATTCCAAACCAAGCATTCACAAAAATTATATTTTACTTTGTTCTCCCATTATTAATTATTGCTGAATTCCTGAGTTTTTCAAGAGCCGCAATGATCAGTTTGCTAATCGTTTTTCTTTTATACTGGGCAATCCGCTTATTTAAGATAAAACTGGCACACCTTATCCTGCTACTCTGTTCTCTTACCTTATTGGGAATGCTATTTGAGCGTCAACTCTATGAGCTTGCCAAAAAAAATGAAGCTGTCAGTAATGATGGAAGCATCACCAATCATTTTGAATCAGCGACCAATGTAACACGTGATGCATCTAACTTAGAGCGCCTGAACAGGTGGATCTGTGCCTATCGCATGTTTAAAGAGCGTCCGCTTGTCGGCTTTGGTCCGGGCACCTACCAGTTTGAATACGCTAATTTTCAAACACGTGACAATAAGACGTACATCAGCACCGATAATGGGGACAAGGGAAATGCACATTCAGAATATTTTATGTACTTATCGGAAACCGGAATGCCAGGATTGATCATTTTTCTCGGACTTGTTTTTTACACAATTTACCTGGGATTAAAATTATATTACACATCACAAAGCAGACAAATGAAGTCGATTGCATTAGCTGCCGTGCTTGGTATTCTCACATTTTTTACACATGGAATATTCAATTCATTCATTGATCAGGACAAAATCGCTTCACTTGTTTTTTCAAGTATGGCAATACTTACTGCAATCGATGTATATCATAAGAACGCAATCGAGGAAATTGAACCGGTAAAGAATTTAAACTGATATTCATGCAAAATATTTTACATAGAATATTTGCAGCGAAAGCCTTCTATTACTATAGTTCTTTTGCAGTGCTTCTCATTCTTATTACTCAATTAATTGATTTTAACGGGCTATACGGACAAGATGCATACGAATATTGCCGTTACACTAACCTTTGGAAATTATTTTTTACATCACAACAAAAACCACCTGAATTTTTCTGGCCAATATACTATCCGTTAATCGGAAGTATTTTCTCCTTGCTTTTTAAAACTCATTTTGCTCTGCAACTTATATCAATCCTTTCTTTCGCTTTCAACGGATATCTGCTTGAAAAAATTATCACCAGGCTCTATTCCATTTCGATCCTTGACAGCAGAGTTTTTGTTACGTTAACATTTATTCTTTCGCCTTATGTGTTAAGAGCATCGGTCATTGTTATGTCGGATATGCTTTGTGTATTATTCATAATTAGCTCATTTTATTGGGTTTTAAAAAGCGTTGAGACCACAACATTGAAAAGTATTTGCATTGCCGTTGCATTCATGACACTTTCAGTTCTGACACGTTATGCTGCAATTGCGGTTATTGCACCGATGTTCATATATCTGTTTCTGTGTAGCTATAAAAGAATGCAATTATATTTTTTTATTGCAGTTCTATTGATCGCAATTCTTTTACTACTTCCCCATTTTTTTGTCCAACATACAATTTTAAACAGTGTTACGAACCATGATTGGCTGAACGAATGGAGTTTGACAAATTTATTCAGACGATCCTTCCAAAATAACAATGGCAATTACGCTTACATATTGCCCAATATCGTTCATTCATTCAGCGCGCTTATTAATCCGGGATTTATTGCAATTGGAATTATATTAATCGTTCTGACACGACCCTCACAATTGATCCGGCTAATCCATTTAAATCTTATCCTTCTCATTATAATTATATACTCGTTATTCCTTGCCGGAATTCCGTTTCAGAACAATCGTTTTCTGTTACTTACTTTTCCTTTTATTCTAATGGTCTTTTATCCTTCGTTTAATCGGCTGGTATTATTCTTACAATCAAAAAAATTCTATACTATTTTCGTTTTGCTATTTATTTTCTTCCAACTAGTATTCAGTATAAAAAGCATATATCCTTATTATGAATCGGGCAAGTTTGAAAAAAATATCTCAACAGAGATCAACTCATTTCCAGCTAAAACACTATACACATTCAGTATTGATCCTGCACTCAATTATTATGGTTGCCCGCATAAGCTAATTAATCTGTGGACAAATAAACTCAGCAGCATTGATTCAAACGCTTATTTACTATTCAACGAGACTGATTTTGAAACAGAATTCAAGGATAAAAATCCAATGATCAATTTCAATTTTATTAAGAGCAATAAAAAACTTGTCAAGTTAAAAGACTTTGAAAAAGGCTGGATCCTTTATGAATTACGATAAACACATTGTTTTACTTACTCCAGGATTTGCCCGGGATGAACAGGACACAACCTGCACCACATTCCTGCAGGATTATGTACTTGCAATGAAGAAATTACATCCGAATTATTTAATTGATATTATTGCTATTCAGTATCCTTATGACAGAACAAATTATCAATGGAATGGAGTAGACGTTTATTCTGCTCGTGGCAAACTCTCAAAATATTTATCAAGATTAGTTACCTGGGCAAAGGTCCTGATTAAATTATCGGCATTAAACAGAAAATTAAAGATCGACGTCATTCACGCTTTCTGGTTGACGGAGGCAACGTTCGTAGCACAGCTTTTTCAATTTTTCAAAAAGACTAAAGTAATTGCCTATACAATCGGACAAGACAGCATTCCCCAAAACAGATACCTGAAATTCATCAGTTCCAGAATCATGATAGTCGGAATGTCAGAACAGATAAAAAACAATCTTAACCGACTAAATATTACCTGTGATAAAATAATTCCATTAGGTATAAATTCGTCAAAACTGGCAAAGCCTGAATCACAGAGAACAATTGACATTATCGGAATTGGTTCGCTTATTCCTTTGAAAAATTACAGTCTTTTTATAGAAATTGTTTCTGAGTTAAAAAAAATATTTTCCACTATCAAGGCAGTGATTATTGGTAACGGAGAGGAATATGCAATTTTACAAAAAAAAATAAATGAACTTAATCTGGAAGATAACATAACTCTTAAAGGTCAGTTATCACACACGGAGGTATTTGAGCAGTTGGCTAAAAGTAAAATTTTGCTCCACACCTCTTCATTTGAAGGACAATCAACCGTTATGATGGAAGCTCTGGCCATGGGAACGAATATCATTTGTTTCGATGTGGGCAGAATGAATCATTCTGAAAAAATAGTTGCGTGTACAACCAAAGAAGAGATGACAGAAAGACTTAAAGATTGTTTGCAGACAGGTCAACTTACCTTTGAGCCAATTATATATTCGATGGATAATACGGTTAATGAATTTGTCAAGCTATATGTATCGTAAACTCATACAACGTGCATGGCTGGTGGTATTAAACAGTACTACCACCTTGCTCACCCCCTTCGGCAATATGCTTATTTCCGTTTTGCTGCTGCGATATAAACCTGCTGACTTTTATGGAGAGCTCGCATTCATTCTTATCACATTTGATTTTTTCTTTAACATTATTTCATGGGGAGATACAGGTTATCTGTTCCGGGATTTTAGTTTGAGGCCTGCCAGAATCAAAACGGTCTGGCAGGAAGCTTTTTTCAGCAGAAGTCCATTATTGCTCCCTCTTCTGGTATTAGTATTTTTTAGCCATTATTCTATACAAATCAAATTCTGTTTTTGCGTTTGGATACTTACGCGATATATCTATCGCTCATTTGACGCAGTGTTCCAATATAACCGGGATTTTAAAATGCAGTTGTTTGTTGAGTTAACAAGTTTTGTAATAATACTTACACCTATAATTATTTATCTTCAGGAACTAACCTTTACCACATTGATCCTTATCTATACGTTGAGCTACGTATTAAAATCCACGCTCGCTCTGCTTTTTTATAAAAAGAACTTCATCAGTGTTCCCTCTAAGTTTATTTCCATTAATTATTTTGTTGCTGCATTTCCCTTTTTAATGATCTCATTCAGCGGCATGCTTGAATCTAAAGCCGATTTATACAGTGTGGCCTGGTTCCTCAAGAAAGAAGAACTGGCTCAATATCAGATATTCTCCGGCTTCCTTTCCTTTTCGCAATTGGGTGCAAGTTTGTTATTGGCTCCTTTCGGAAAAAATCTTTTTCGTCTTCCATTGAAAACGTTCAAAAAATTAGAACTTTTGTTTGCAAAAAGCGGGATATTATTTTCCTTTGTTTTCATTTCCATAATTTTCATTATCATACAGTTTATTTATAAAATAAATATTCCAGCCATCATGTATGTCACCGGTTATTTTTTTATGCTGCCATCATTTCTTTACCTTCCTTCCCTCTTTGCATGCTCCAAACAGAACAAACAAAGTACAATTGTATTTATCACTTTAATAGGGAGTGTGATTAATATTTCCCTGGGATTTATTCTAACCCCTGTATTTATGAAAGAAGGGGCATTAATTTCCGGAACATTAACTCAATGGGCAATTCTGGCATTATTCTTAGTGCTTCGGGATAAACGATTAAATTTTTTCGGGATAAAATGGTAAGCATTATCACAATAACCTATAATCGGGCTCATCTTATTGAAGAAACGATCAAAAGTGTGTTGGCGCAATCCTATTCCTCGTTTGAATATCTTATTGTGGATGATGGCTCTGATGACAATACAGAAGAATTAATAAGAAAAATAAATGATTCAAGAATCAAATATCATAAACTTCCAAGAAGCGGAGCACTCAATAAAATCCGTAATTATGGGATTACGCATGCAACCGGAAAATACATTGCCTTCATCGATTCGGACGATACCTGGATGGAAAACAAATTAGAACTGCAAATCAAATTGATGGAAGAAAACAGTGAACTTGGTTTTACCTTCTGCGAAGCGGTAATATACAATGAACAGGAAATCTTATTTCCTAACATTTACAATCAAAAATATAAAGGAAATTATTCCGGTAATTTTTTCTACCCGCTAATAACAGATGTCCGGTTTTTTATTTTTCCATCTTCAATTGTAATACGCAAAGAATGTCTGAATAAAACAGGACTGCTTGATGAAGAACTCATGTGTGCTGACAAAGATCTTTATGCCCAACTGGCGTACCATTTCAAAGCAGCCCTTATTGACAAATGTCTTGTACGAATGCGCAGACACGATTCAAACATTTCCAACAAAATAGATTTCCATACCCAAAAGATTTTAGAAGACGAGATCGTGACATTGACTAAATTCTATAGATCCGGTTTCATAAATAAAAATGTACTGGAAAGGATGTCCGCTGTATTTTACTATAAACAGGGAGAATTTTTTTATCATCAAAGCTTGTTTAAGGATGCGAAAAAAAGATATTACAATTCGCTGCTTAAAAATCCGTTACAGGCTAAAGCCTTAGCAAAATACCTCTTGAGTTATATCAAATCTTAATCCCTTATCAGATAATCTGTCTTCAATCTATTTCGGCTTCTCCACACAGCATACCAGGCATGAATATGTTTTAAATGCGCCTCATTTTTCAATAGTTTTCGGTTTACGCATTTAAAAAACAGTAGTTGATGAACTCCATGCTCTATCTTTTTCTCAAGCTCCAACTCACGATATTCAATAGTGCCAAGGGGAAGAGGGAAGTGATACTTATCAGAAACCTGATCTGAAAAAGGCAATTCCGAAAAAGGAGATAAATCCTTCATATGGCGTTTACCAAGACTGTAAACCATATTGTACTTTGCGGCAGAGATATTGCAAAGAGTTAAATTTTTAATACGATCTGCCTGTTCAAATGCTTTTCCTTTGCTTCTCAATGAGATCATATAACTGCTCTCATTAATTTGTCCATGCAGGTCAGTCGGAAAAAGATTAAACAGGTTTTTCTCCGCCAAACTGATCAATGAAATTGTTCTTGGAACAACGTAGGCAAGCCTGACCTGCTGATAAACGTTCCAATCAAAATATAAATTGTCCTTCTTATCCGCTCTGTAATTATATAATCCTTTATTCATTAACTGATGCCATGTTGAAAGCAATTCATGTTTTGCTGATACACCCTCCAACAAAAAAATTACCTGACCATAAAAATCCATCCGATGAAATATCTTCAAAATAATTTCACCTATAACATTACGTTTGCCACCAACTGTTTGAAATAGCAGAAGTTTTACTTGTCCACTATTATTTAATAGCTGATCGCTCAAAATAGCTATTATTAAAGGCTTGTATCCAACAAAAAGATGTTTATTGCTGACATCAATCTGTAATCCATTGTCCATCTGTAACTCCACTTGCATTTCGCCATTAATCTGGTCACTCCCGAGACAAAGATATTCCTGAGGAAAAGTGTTTCCGAGTAATAACGATTTTAGAAGCGAATTGATTTTCATATCTTATTAAAGATAGGAAGTTAAAACATCAGATAAAACCGAACGTCATTCCACATAGAAAAACATTGTCTTATCTTTATAATTAGTAAAGCTTCACAATAAAAGGATCATTCATCACCTTGATAAAAATAAAAAATATTCACCTTACTGCTTATACCGACAATAGTCTCTTTGAGGAAACTTATCTCAAATTAAGACAACAAGAGGGCAGAATTTACAGCGACGAATTACTCAAAAACTTACCATATATATCAAAAGACCATTCCCATTTTAACGAATGGAAAAAACGCGCCGAATCCTGTCAACGCTTTATTAATTATATCCAAATAAAAAAAGCGGAACTCAAT
>Ga0206957_1108_pt1 | contig 15108 bp, 16 predicted proteins | sample Alteio_BWOrgHeat_32_FD_152975 | JGI IMG/M metagenome (GOLD analysis project Ga0206957, IMG submission 152975) | Enriched cells from forest soil in Barre Woods Harvard Forest LTER site, Petersham, Massachusetts, United States -... | ecosystem: Environmental > Terrestrial > Soil > Temperate forest >...
AAACGTAGTCGAGAATCTATCGAAAAATAGTTCCACGTTCCCAATCGGGCCGTTGCGGTGTTTGGCTACCATGATTTCGGCAATGTTGCTGATTTGCTCCATCTTTGCTTGCCATTCAGCGAATTTTTCTGAGCCTTCCTGAGGTTTTTCGCGTTCTTTGTAATAGGCTTCGCGGTAGATGAACATCACCACATCGGCATCCTGCTCGATGCTGCCGGATTCGCGCAAATCGGCCAGTTGCGGGCGTTTATCGTCGCGGGTTTCGACCTGGCGGCTGAGCTGAGAGAGCGCCACCACTGGGATATTCAGCTCCTTGGCGATGGCCTTTAAGCCTTGAGTAATTTCCGAAACTTCCTGCACGCGGTTATTTCTGCCCGCCTCGGAAACACCGCGCATAAGCTGGAGATAATCGATCACCAGCACGCCGAGATTATGCTTGCGCTTCAGCCGCCGCGCCCGGGTGCGGAGGGCGGAAATGGTGATGGCCGGGGTTTCATCGATGAAAAACGGCAACTGGTAAAGCTCCTGGTTAGCCTCCACCAGCTTCTGAAATTCGCGCTTATCCTTATCCAGCCGCCCGCGGCGGATGTTATTGGAATTAATGCCGGATTTCATGGAAAGCAGCCGCGAAGCAATCTGCTCCGCCGACATTTCCAGCGAGAAAAACCCGACCGATTTCGGCAGGTTTTTTTCCTTCTCCACGAATTCCGGCTCGGTTTCGTGTTTTTTCTTTTGTTCTTTTATGAAAGCATCGGCGGCATTCAGGGCGATATTGATGGCCAGCGCGGTTTTGCCCATCGATGGCCGCGCGGCGATGATTATCAAATCGGAATCATGCATACCGCCGAGCAGTTTATCCAAATCTATCAGCCCGGTCGGAACACCGCTCACGCCGCCCTGGTTTTTTAAGGCAAATTCAGCGCGGTTGATGGCCTCGGTAAGCGAGACTTTAAGCGGCTGGAAACTGCGTTCCGATAAGCCTTCGCTGGCGAGGCTGAAAAGCTGGTGCTCGACTATTTCTATCTGGTCGGCGGCGAGCCTGGCGGCGCTATCATCCTTATAAGCCTCATTCACCATATCGCTGCCGATATCGATTAATTTGCGGCGGAGTGCGAGGTCATAAATTATGCGGGCATGGTCGAGGATATTTATGATTCCGGTGGAAAGCCCGGCGAGGCGCGTTAAATAAGTAGCACCGCCGATATCGGCCAGGGCTTCATCCTTATCGAACTGGTTCTTTAAGGTAATCGGGCTGGCGGCAAGGCCGCGATCAAGATAACGCGTGATGGCTTCATAAACCCGCTTATGCACCGGCTCATAAAAATGGTCGGCAATCAGGAAATCGGAAATGCGGTTCAGCAGCTCATTATTAGTGAGAATCGAGCCAAGCAAAACCTGCTCGGCCTCCGCATTATAGGGAAGCTCACGGTAAGCCGCCTCCGGTTTCGCCGGCTGCTCAAGTAAAACGATTTCTTTTCTCTGGATTGCCATAAAATAACTATAGAGAATTACGGGGGATGGTGACAACAGCAAAATTGCTATTTTTTATGGTTCAGAAAGGCCGATGGACTCAAAATATGGACACCCATGAAAGGATGCAAATCAAGTAGATCAGAATCGCCGGTTATAAGGTAATCGGCATCGCCTTGCACGGCTATATCCAGGAACTTATCGTCATCCGGATCACGGCAGGCTTTAATTGATGCGGCCACCGGAATAATTTCAATGATGCTTAAATATTCCTTGAAAAAATCTTGACGCTCCATAGAAGTGATATAGGAATCAAACTTAGCCTTACCGAGAACTGCTAGAAGTTCCGCTAATGTTGCTTCCGAGGCGATGACAACGCAACTATCCACTGCCTTCCTAATAGCGCTTGCCACAACGGACTGGGGCGCCAATAATCTACTAATTAATGCATTTGTATCAATTACGACGCGCTGCATCAGCTTTCATCGGAAAGCAGCCGGTTCAATTTTTCCTCTGTCAACCCCCGGGTTTTGGCACGCCCGCCGATTTCGTCGCACAGGCGTTGGAAGGAATCTGCGGCTTGCCGCTTCATGCGGTAATAATCATGTTTAGAAAGCATGAACGCCACTTCTTCCGGGCCTTCTTTGAACACTACCGGTTCCTTAAGCGCCATTCTCACCAGTTTTTCGTTCTCCGCACTGGATAGTATCTGCATAAGCATCTCCTCTTGATTTCCTATTCTAGCAAAGATTATACTGTTCTTCTAATGAAAAAATCTCCGGTATTTCTATTAATAATTTTCCTGCTCTCATCCTGCCAGGATTATTGGCAAACGCCACAGGAAAAATATACCGGCAAGGCGATGATGCTGCCTTCCGGGCCTTATTATATTAAAAACGAGGATGATTACCGGAAGGCCATGGATGAATGCAGCAATGCCACCATGCATAATAATCAATCAGACCAATATTGCCGCGACGAACTGCGCTGGCAGAGGGAATATGGTGAGTTGAAGTTTTTGGGGCCGGAGAAGCAGCAGCCGATATTTCATGAATAGCGGCTCCATGCAGAAGGATAAACTCCCCACTTGATTTACCGCCTCAAGGAATATATAAGGTTCGGCTCTTGCTTTTAAGCACGCACCCTTAGCTCAGCTGGATAGAGCATATGACTACGGATCATAAGGTCGGGCGTTCGAATCGCTCAGGGTGCGCCATTTTCCGGTGCGGGTTTAAAGCTGGCATGATCCCAGCAGTATATTTTATTTTGGCGGCAAAATTGCTTCCAAAAGAAATGTTTGAATTGATTTATAATACTTGCTGCGTGTATCGTGGCATCCATTGTGAGCGTGTTGGAAACCAACAAATTTCATTGTGATTGCTTCTAGCCGGCAACTATAGCAATAGTAATGCTGCTTATCTCACCATATCCAGCCCAATATCCGCATTCGGCGCTGAATGTGTAATCGCGCCTACCGATATATAATCCACCCCGGTTTCGGCGATTTCGCGGACGGTTTGCAGGTTTACTTTTCCCGAGGCTTCCAGCGGCACCCGGCCTGCCACCATTTCGACTATTTCCTTTAGGAGCGCGGGTTTCATATTATCGAGCAACAGCATATCGGCCCCGCCCGCCAAAGCTTCCTCCACCTGCTGACGGGTTTCGCATTCGATTTCTATTTTCACCGAAACCGGTATGCTCACGCGCGCGCGGCGCAAGGCTTCCTTCACGCTACCGCAGATACTGATGTGATTATCCTTGATTAATATCCCGTCATCCAGGCGCATGCGGTGATTCTGCCCGCCGCCCATTCTCACCGCGTATTTTTCAATCTCGCGCAGGCCCGGCATGGTTTTTCTGGTATCGAGAATCTTGGCTTTGGTATGGCTGATTTGCTCCACATATTTACGCGTGAGAGTGGCAATTCCGCTCATATGCTGAAGCAGGTTCAGCGCCACTCTTTCTCCGGCCAAAATAGACCGCGCATCGCCCCGGACTTTTAATAAACTTTCGCCCGCCGCTATCTTTTCGCCATCCTTATAATTCCCGGATTTGGCTATAGCGGCGTCCAGTTTATCAAACACCCGGTAAACCACCGGCAATCCGCACAGCACGATATCCTCGCGCGTTACGAACGATAATTCCACTTCCGTGCCAATATCGATCAGCGCATTGGAAGTGATATCGCCCTTGCCGATATCCTCGGCCAGGCTATCGGTTATTATCCTTTCTATTTCCCGGGAAGAGGGTTGCATTCTTTACAGTCCAGATTAAAATTGCTGCAAACTATCATACATGGAATCAAAATGAAATGGACAGATATTTACGATATAGCAATCGCGCTGGAGGAAGCGCATCCGGAAGCCGATAACGTCAATTTGCGGTTTACCGATTTGCATAAATGGGTGGTAACGCTGCCTGGTTTCAGCGATGCGCCGGAGCGCTCCAATGAAAAAATTCTGGAGGCTATTCAGGCTGCTTGGATAAATGAACGGGAATAGTTTGCCCGTTTAGAGTATTTTCTGATTAGCATACATAAATTTGTTATCCCCGCTTTAAGCGGGGATCGCTTCTATCCGCGTACAAATATGCCACACGGAGCGATCCCCCGAGCGAAGAGGCGGGGATGACGGCCTCGTGTGCACTTAAATAGAAAACGCTCTAAAAATTATCTCAATTACTGCTATTGAACTGCCGTTTGAAATCATCCAGTTGTTGCTGGAGGGTTTGCAGGTTGGTCTGCATTTTATTCTGCTGCGCCTGCGTGCTGGAGAGTAGCTGCGCCAACCGGCCGATTCCCGTGCTGGAACCACTCACCTGGGTTGATGATATCTGGAAGATTTTGCCGGTATCCTGCACATAGCCGAAGACGTTATTGCCAAGAGAAGCGCATTCGGCATCGCTTGCGACACTATCCATATTCAAAGGCCCCGTTACGCGGTTCTGACAGGTTCCGACGAATTGTAAAAAGGCGGCGTTGGTCAAATTGGCTACCGGGTTTGCCGAACCGAATACATGCAGGGTAACGCTGGTATTAAGCGTGCTGCCATTGATAGGGCTTACTGTTTCGGTTGTAGGTATTTCGAAAAGTTCTGATACGGCGGCAGCATTATTTCTGGTTAAAGCCACGTTGGTAGTGCCGTATGGGGTGGGATTCAAGGCAATGGTCTGTAATTTTGCTACATCGTTCGGATTGGCGGCCGACATCACTATCTCAAACTGCCCGCCTTCCAGGACTAACTGATTGAGATTAGCGAGCGACACACCATAAAGCCGGATTTTAGCATTAGTGAGATTGGCGATAGCCAGAATCCGGTTTGGGAACTGAGCAAGGTTAAACATTCCGACGATGGAATATTCGGTAACACCTGAACTTCTCGCCAGGCCGCCGCCGGTGCTTGCGGAAGAATCGGTTATGCACAGGACTTGAGCGTTATTGTTAGTCCAGCCGCTGGTAATTTGCTGAGAGTTGGTGGTGCCTGCATTATTAAAGCTATTGAGTGGGGCAGAGCCGCTGGTACCAGAATCACTTGTTGCGGTTATAATGGCGCTATTGTTGCCTATTGTGGTTAGGAGCGCCCCGGCGCCTATATTAATCCCGATATTGCTGTTATTCGGCGAAGTGCAGGCAACCACCGGGCTTACCGGGAGAGTGGCGATCGGAACACCCTGGCCGCCGGTGCTTCCGCCCGTTCCGCCACTTCCAGCCGTTCCATTATCGCCACCCGCACCGCCGGGAGTGCCGCCCGTTCCTGTATCGCCGCCGGTGCCTATATTTCCTCCGCTTCCACCTGTTCCTATAGTGCCGCCGGTACCTATAGTGCCGCCTGTTCCTCCACTGCCGCCAGTGCCTATAGTGCCGCCTGTTCCCCCGTTACCGCCAGTGCCTATAGTACCGCCGCCGGTGCCGCCTGCTCCTCCGCTACCGCCAGTACCTATAACACCTCCGCTTCCCCCTGTGCCTATGGAGCCTCCGCTGCCGCCTGTGGGGCAGACGTTTATTATTGTTGGGTTGCCACTTGCACCACAGGTATACCAATAACATTTACTAGGATCAAAACAGGCATCACCGCCAGTACATACAACTTCCAAATCAGTAGGGGAGCCGCATGTTAGAGTAGGTAAGCAATTTACGGTGCAGGTGCTGGTGGCATTTAAGCAATTGCACGAACAGCTTGTCGAGTTTGCAGAAACATCCGGAGTAACACCATTACAGTACCCACTGGTCCCACCTGAGCCGCCCGCACCTCCACTGCCGCCAGTGCCACCGGCACCACCGGTTCCGCCAATACCACCAGAGCCACCAGTTCCTCCTATGCCACCGGTTCCGCCGTTACCCCCTGTACCACCAGTTCCTCCGGAACCACCTGCTCCAGCAGAGCCCCCATTTCCTCCGGAACCGCCTGTACCTCCATTACCGCCAGTGCCACCATTTCCACCTGCACCGCCGGAGCCTCCAGTACCGCCATTACCACCATTACCGCCAGAACCACCTGCACCGCCATTACCGCCGGCTCCACCAGCTCCTCCGCAGAGGTTAGTATTTGTGAATATACTGGCGGCAGCCATTAATCCACCACAGCTCCCGCCGGACCCACCGCTTCCAGCAGAGCCGCCTGTACCAGCAGAGCCACCAGCGCCGCCACCTATGCCATTATCAGTAATGCCCACATTTATATCGATATTAGGAGTAGGAGAAATAATGGTGGCATCCGCAGTTGTAGGAGCGTTTTCCTGGTCAATTACCAAATCAAACGACACGATTCCCGTATTTGCAGGATTAGCTAGAGTCTGCACCTGTAAGGTCTGGCTATTGCTCCCGGCCGGGAATGTTATCGTGATAGGATTTGCTGTAGTATTACTTCCGGCAATAACTGCCGGATTATAATCCTTATTAGGAGTCGCAGGGTTTGTTGCTCCGGGTGAAGTATGAATCTGAATTGTGAATGAAAAATCAAGGGTAACGAGATTTCCGGTCGATAATCCATTCACAGGCGGTTGATCAGTTAAAGCCAGAATTGCGGTTACCGTATCACCGCCGTTCACATTGGCCGTTAAAATATTCGGTGCAAGATAAACTGTTGTGCCATTCGAGCCGCCCGCACCAGCCGTACCGCCTGCACCGGCCGAGCCACCTGTACCAGCAGAGCCACCTGTACCAGTAGAGCCACCTGCACCAGCAGAACCTCCCGTACCAGCAGAGCCACCTGCACCAGCAGAGCCGCCTGCACCAGCAGAGCCGCCTGTACCAGCAGAGCCACCCGTACCAGCAGAACCTCCTGAACCAGCAGAGCCGCCTGCACCAGCAGAACCTCCCGTACCAGCAGAGCCGCCTGCACCAGCAGAGCCGCCTGTACCAGCAGAGCCACCTGCACCAGCAGAGCCGCCTGTACCAGCAGAGCCACCCGTACCAGCAGAACCTCCCGTACCAGCAGAGCCGCCTGCACCAGCAGAACCTCCCGTACCAGCAGAGCCACCTGCACCAGCAGAGCCGCCTGTACCAGCAGAGCCACCTGCACCAGCAGAGCCGCCCGTACCAGCAGAGCCGCCTGAACCAGCAGAGCCGCCTGAACCAGCAGAACCTCCCGTACCAGCAGAGCCACCCGCTCCACCAGCTCCTCCACAGAGGTTAGTATTTGTGAATATACTGGCGGCAGCCATTAATCCACTACAGCTCCCGCTGGACCCACCGCTTCCAGCAGAGCCGCCTGTACCAGCAGAGCCACCCGTACCAGCAGAGCCGCCTATCCCGGTTGTGCCGCCACCTATCCCGGTTGTGCCGCCACCTATCCCGGTTGTGCCGCCACCTATCCCGGTTGTGCCGCCACCTATCCCGGTTGTACCGCCGCCTATCCCGGTTGTACCGCCACCTATCCCGGTTGTGCCGCCGCCTATCCCGGTTGTGCCGCCGCCTATCCCGGTTGTGCCGCCGCCTATCCCGGTTGTACCGCCGCCTATCCCGGTTGTACCGCCGCCTATCCCGGTTGTGCCGCCGCCTATCCCGGTTGTACCGCCGCCTATGCCGGTTGTGCCGCCGCCTATGCCTGTAGTACCGCCTAAACCAGTCGTGCCGCCACCGCCGCCGGGAGGGCCACTTATTATCGGGAAACCAGTTACAGGTTGGCAGGATGCTGTCCAATCAGCATACCATACATAATATCCGCAACTGCATCCCGTTGCTGGCGGGGGGCCTTGGATTATTCCAACCAGCTCATTATCAACTAGAATATATAATGGACAGCCGCCGGTGCCGCATGTGGGGGGCGAGAGCCAATATCCGCCGCAGTTCTGGCTTGCCGGCGCATCCTTTTTACCGACCGGGGTTAAGGCCGCCGTTCCCAAAGCGGGGACGGATAGAAGTATGTTGCAATTGGTAGTGCCCGTACCGCTAATAGTTGGATCAAAAACTAGAGTTCCTGGATTCGTAGTAGTGAATCCGGTGGGCAATGTAGCTCCTAACATTTGATAAAAACTTGCGCAATCCGTGCCGTTTCCGGTGGTGGATGGAGGAGGGCCATAACAGCAATAAGAGCAGTTAGTGTCATCGTCATAGCCATTTAAGGTGGATTGGCCTGCAGGCCCTGGAGAATCACAACTTCCAGATGGGTCTGGAGCCTGCCAGCCGGAGGGTGCGCCGGGAGAAATCTGGTTCATTAGAGCCTGGCAGGTCGCTGCCCCGGTAGTGCAGGAGCTGCCTGAATTTGTTGCGGATAGGGTGCTGGTACTGCCGCAATATGCGGGTGCGCCGCCAACCGTGCAGTTATTTATAGTCATTTTGCCGGGCATGAATATAGTATTAACTGTGGCGCCAACTCCAGTCTGGCCGCTAGGGCAGGCGAGTGGGTATGAGGAGCCAAGGCCGGTACAACTGCTTGGCTGGCAGGTAGAGACAGATCCGCCGCCAGGTGCGGCGGTGGTAACGCAGCTGGTTCCGTGGCAGCATGATGTATCGGTGGGGCCGGTGCAGTTTCCTCCGGTGGCGGTGCATGAGGTGATTGTTCCGATAGTGCTTCCGGAACAGCAATATATACAATTGTTGTTGGTGCTGTCGTATAATGTCTGGATGTTAGTTGTTGAAGAAACGGGGCAGCTAAAACTGCCGTTACTTGCTTGTATAGGAGGTAAACCAGTAGAACCTACGGGGCACGCTGCGGTTGTGGAGGCACAGCTGCCATTGCAAGTGATTTGGATATCATAAGATCCCCACTGTGTTTGATCGGTGCCGGGGCAGGGTTTATAAGCTATAGTAACATAGCCCGAACCGGAAGCATCGTCATAAAGTCTCACCGGACATAGGTTGCTATTTACGACGAGAGTTGGGTCTATTTGGTCGATGCTTGTAGGAATAGTAATATTGGAGGCGCAGCAAAACTGGCTTGGTATAGATATCGCCGTCACTGAGGAGGTATTGAATGTTAAATCTATCAATGTTGATGGATTATAAGACGATGCTCCTAGGATACTACTGAGAGAGCAGGCACCAGTGCTGGTAATCGTTCCACCACTACTTACTCCACTACTACTGCCAATTGTTGCTGAAGTTCCTCCGGCTCCGCCGCTGGTAATCGTTCCACCGCTACTTACTCCACTACTACTGCCAATTGTTGCTGAAGTTCCACCACCGCCGCCTGCTCCGCCGGGGGTGAGCCAATTACAGCAATATAAGCATTGGGTGCCAACTTGAAGAGTAGTAGTTGTTGAAGTGGAAGCTGGACAGCTTAGCATACTCGCAGAAGTACCAAGAAAAGATGCAGTAAGCGTGTTGCTAGGGCAAGCTGCAAAGGCTGCGGTAGGGCTGGTGTCACAGCTGCCGCTTGTTCCCCCAGCTCCGCCGCTGGTAATTGTTGCCGAGGTTCCGCCGGCACCGCCCGTGTTGCTACCAGAGCTGGGCCAATTACAGCAATAGACGCATGTGTCCACGGTTATGCTGCCAGTATTATACCCTGGAAGGGCAGGACAGGCTGGAGTAGTACCGGCGAATGTCGCGATTGTGGTAGTACTCGGTATACTACTATTGCCTAAACAAGCTTCAAGAGCGAACTCAGGGGTAATATCGCAGGTGTTATTGATAATTGTTGCCGAGGTTCCGCCACCGCCGCCGGTTCCACTGCTAGCGGTAACGGCGCAGCAGCAGTTTGTATCTTGGGTTCCTGTCGCGGAGTTTGGTGTGTACACGCTTGTTAGCGTTACTCCCGTCCAAGTAATTGACGCCCCCAGACCTGTTTGAGTCTGCGCTCCAACAGTAGTAAGATTGCATTGAGAGAGGCCGGTAAAACTCAGGTTAGTAGTTCCGCCAGTTGTGCATTCATTAGAACAGTTTAAGGCATTCACAGAAATGCCGAGACATTCCGGGACAGTAGGATCCGAATAACAGCAAATATTTCCGCATCCGGAGACACCAGATGGTATCAATTGAGGACAGTACCCCGAAAAGTACCCCGACGAATCCGTAGTACCAGCTTCGCAACTTGCCTCTGTAGCATTCGCCTGTCCACCAAAACTATCCCAACTTGCACATAGGTTATTAATAACGTCAGTACAGCTGCCGCCGGGATTGATAATTATTCCTGTAGCTCCCCCGGCACCCCCTCCAGTTGAAATTCCACCACTGCTACTGTTGGTGTCTCCATTAGAGGAAACGCCGCAACAACAGTTTGTATCTGTAGTAGTGGTATTCTCTAGGTAGGGTTGGAATATAGAGGATACTACGATTGGTACGCTTCCGGCTGCAAACGCGGCAGGGCTGCACATAGCTGTGCCTGATACTATAAGATAGTTTGGAGTACTTAGAGTACTTCCAACAATTCCCACTCCCGTCCCCGCCATGCATTCCTCTTGGCAGCTTAGGGGAGTGGTATTGCTGGAAATGCCGCAACAACAGTTTTGATCAACTGTGGTACTGCCCGCTAAATATGGTTGGAATACGGAGGATACCGATCCGGCGGCAAATATATTAGGGTTACATGCGGCCGGAGCCACAACAAAACCTGGCGAGTTAGGTTGCGACACGCTTGTCCCCGCCATGTTCTGGCCGTTCCCGGTTGTGCATTCGGTGGTGCAGGCGGCTTGAGAGGTGGATCCGGTTCCCGAGACACATCCAGGGATAGTGCCACCTGAAACCCACCTAACACCTATATGACCATATGGGACGAGTGTATTTGTATTATCGAAACACTGCGCAATCGTGCATGGACTGGCAACATAAGTGCATGTACTATTCCCCCCAGATGCTGGCGGTAGAGTACAGGTAACACCGTTAGATGGGTCAGGTATGCCCTGGGTGCAGCCATAATTGCAGCAATAGGAAGCTGGAAGAGATGATCCAGTTCCCGATAAGCAACTAGGAAATGGACGTATGCTATCGGGATATGTAGGATCGGGAAATGGCGCTGTGCCGATATTGCAGGTGCTATAGGTGGGAATAGCCCTGATATAACCGCCGTTCAATTTCTGAGAGTTGCAATATGTTGCTGCATCTGGTGTACAAGAACTGGCAATGGTATATTCTCCAGGAAGAACACAAATTCCTATGTCTGATGCATTAATAGGGGTCCCTGTCGTCGGTGAAATGCAGATAAGTCCTGTTCCAGTGCAGCAAGGGGGGGGGGCGGAACCGTTTGAACATAGGTTACCATCAGTCGCGTTAACATTTATAGTGTCGACACTAATTGCGCAACTAGTAGTAGTTGGGGTGCTAGTAACCGCGGTTCCCATAGCCACCGGCGCCGACCCCATAATAAAATTCGCCGCCGGGCTAAGTGCGAAAAATGAAAACAGCGCCAGCGCATAAACTATCAGTTTACTGCGTCGCCCGTGCAAAAAACGGTTTTTATTCCCGCCGGTTTTCAAATCTCCGCTCACCTAAAATTGACCTTGCTGACACACTTCCACACATTATACTATTCTTCAACTTCCATTATTAACCCAAAAAGGTTAACAAAAGGTTAATATTTTAAAAGAAATTTAGAATAATTTATTACAATTTTATAAGAAACTCTCTATGAAGTAAACTATATTTCTGTTTTTAATGGATATTACAAGGAGTTAATGGCTATGAAACTTGACGGAAATGCGCGGAAAATTATTTTCGAGGATGCACATACGCATTCGCACTGGCTGGAAGAAAAAGTGGATGATGCGGTGCTCCGCGAGGCTTTTGACCTGGCGAAAATAGGGCCGACCAGCGCTAATTGCTCGCCGATGCGCATCACTTTCGTAAAATCGCCGGAGGCGAAGGAAAAACTGAAGCAATGTTTGCAGGAAGGCAATATCGAGAAAACCATGAAAGCACCGGCGACGGCCATCATCGCCATGGATATGGAGTTTTACGAAAAGCTGCCGAAATTATTCCCACAGGCCGATGCCAGAAGCTGGTTTGCCGGGAATCAGAAATCAATCGAGGAAACCGCCTTCCGCAATTCCAGCCTGCAAGGCGCATATTTTATTGTAGCCGCGCGTGCTATGGGTCTGGATTGCGGGCCGATGTCCGGGTTTGACCGCAATAAATGCGATGAGCTGTTTTTCAAAGGCACCCCGGTAAAATCCAACTTCCTCTGCAATCTCGGTCATGGCGATAAATCAAAGCTCTATCCCCGCAATCCGCGGCTGGCGTTCGATGAGGCGTGCAAAGTGTTGTAGCCTATTTCTAATGCAGCACTTTCCTTTGCAGGGCCGGAATTATGCCATCTTTTTCCTCCTCCATTCCAAACTGCAACCCGGCCAGGCGGGAATAGAGGCCGTTCTGGCCCATTAGATATTGGTGATTTCCTTCCTCCTCGATTTCGCCGTCATTCACCACCAATATGCGGTCGGATTTTAATATGGTGGAGAGGCGGTGGGCGATTATTATTGTCGTGCAATCATTCATGAGTTTTTCGAGCGCCAATTGCACCATTTGCTCGTTTTCGGCATCGAGCGCGTTGGTGGCTTCGTCGAGCAGGAGAATTTTAGGCCGACGCAACATCGCCCGCGCAATGGCGATGCGCTGTCTTTCGCCGCCGGAAAGCCTCAGGCCCTTTTCGCCGAGATAAGTATCGAAACCTTCCGGCAGGCGCATGATGAAATCATAAGCCATGGCGCTTTTCGCCGCCTCGATTATTTCCCCGTCCGTCGCGCCTTCTCGGCCATAGGCGATATTTTCCCGCGCAGTGCCGGAAAATATAAACGCATCCTGCGAAACCAGCGCGAATTGCTCGCGCAGCGATTTTATCTTTATATCTTTTATATCCACCCCGTCCATTAATACTCTACCCTTAGTCGGGTCATAAAACCGCAATGCGAGTTGGGATATGGTGCTTTTCCCAGCCCCCGACAGCCCGACAATGGCGATTTTCTCTCCCGCCCGCACCCGGAAATTTACGTCCCGCAAGGATGGTTTATCCTTTTTGCTCGGATAGAAAAAAGTTACATCGCGGAATTCGAGTTCGCCTTTGGCAAATTCCGGCAATGTGACGGCATCGGGCGAATCATGGATGGCAGAATGCATATCGATAATGGCCGCCAAGCCTTCCGTTGCCCCGAGCGCCCGGTATAATTCGCCGATAACATCGCTGATGCCGCCAAGCGCCGCCGCCAGCATCACCGCATAAAATATAAACGCCGAAAGCTGCCCCGCCGAAAGCTGCCCGGCCAGCACCTGGTGCCCGCCAATCCATAACACTATCCCAATGGCGCTGAAAATCAGCATGATGACCATAGCCGTGAGGCCCGCACGCAGCTTGATGCGATTTTGCGAGGTGCCAAGCGCGTTTTGCAAATGGCGCTCGAATTTCTCCACTTCCAAAGGCTCGCGGTTATAAGCCTGGATGGTTTTATAAGATACCACCGCTTCCTCTATATGCGCCGAAACATCGCCGATTTTGCGCTGCGTTGCCGCCGAAAGCCGCCGCACTCTTTTGCCAAGCAGCACGATAGGCGCGACCGCGAGCGGCACTATCACCAGCACGTATAAAGTAAGCTGCCAGCTGGTGACAAAAAGCAGAATCAACCCGCCAATGAATGTCAGCGAATTGCGGATTACCTGCGAAAATATCGTGGTGATTAAAGTTTGAATGAGCACCGTATCGGTGGTGAGGCGCGAAACGATATAGCCGGTTTTTTCCTCCTCGAAAAACGCCGGGGAAAATGAAATCAGGCGCGCGAAAACATCGCGCCGGATATTCGCCACTACATTATCGCCAATGCGCGTGATGAGATAATACCGGAAATAAGCCGCCCCCGAAAGCAGCATGGTGACACCGAGGAGCAGCAGCAATGAATAATCCAAGAGGCCCGCATTATCCTTGCTAAACCCCTTATCAATCAACATCTGAATCCCCCGCCCGAAACTAAGCACCGCGAGCGAAGAAACCGTAAGCGCCAGCAAAACGCCAAGCAACTGGAATTTATATTGCCGGAAATAGGAATAGAGAAATTTTATGCTGCCGGTTTTTTTGTTCATAATTCTTTTGCGGATTTAAGTATTTCGCAAACCCATAGCTATATGCGGCAGGAAAGATAATGTAATTTGAATTAATTAAGGCTTTCTGCCATCTATGAATTTGGTAATAATACCTAAAAGCGTGGCGCTGACAAGTATTCCAGCGCCTATATTATTTCCATTATAAGCGCATATACCGGCAAATATGCTGAAGATAAGGGCGATTATAAACGCTAATATTAAACTGAACCGGATTTCTTTTGCCTGTAATGATACTATTTCCCTATCCATCAAATGGCGATGCTTTTGCTCTTCATTTGTGTAATCAATGATCTGTTGGCCCGCCCCAGGAATATATTTATCATATTTGGCTAACTCACCAGCAGGGGGAAGAGGGCCGGAAAAGAATCTTCTCATTACAAGTTTGGTAACGCGTTTTGAAACCGCCTCTCTCCCCTTCATTTCCTTAGGAAGAACATTAATAACTTCCTGCTCTATCGAGGAAGGCAATGAGTCATTTTGCGGCAGATTAGGCTGTTCCGCGGATTCTAGCTCTGTATTCACCTTCTAATCTTCTCTTTGCTTTTGCTGAATCATTATGGAGGTTTATTAAATCTCTTTGCGGCCCACTATAAATGGACTGCAAAAGACTTTCAAATCTCTTTGAAATATACTTTTCATCGGCAAGAGATTGGAAGGAAAATATTCCAGCCAAATTATTTAATAATAACTTAATGCTCATAATGAATAGTATTCTAACCTTATTTTATAAACAATCAATATGCATAATTCGCCCGGCCCGGCAGAGGAATTTATAGTGCATCTCTCAAAGTATAAACCGCCAGTTCCTTCTCCAACAACTCCTCCAAATCCATCCCACCGGACGAAACCCACCTCTCGCCATCATAAGAAAAAATGCCCCGCGCCGCTCACCGGTGAGGCTAGCCATATTTGCCTGGTGGGAGTGTGTTTATTTATTACATATTGCTTACCCGGCGGAATTTCTATATTTAATATTCCGCCCAGGTAGTCCAATTCCAGCGCGCCGCGGGAATCGGCTTCTTCCAGGGCGGCGGCTATTTTGGCCAAGAAACTATCGGCAATCTGATGAAAATTCGTTTCGTTCATAATATAAAAATCATAATTTAATGCCGCCCGCCCCCAAATACAAAGGAAAAAATCCTAAAAAGGAATTTTCAATCATGCGGTTCCTGCTGAAA
>Ga0206957_1137_pt1 | contig 15091 bp, 10 predicted proteins | sample Alteio_BWOrgHeat_32_FD_152975 | JGI IMG/M metagenome (GOLD analysis project Ga0206957, IMG submission 152975) | Enriched cells from forest soil in Barre Woods Harvard Forest LTER site, Petersham, Massachusetts, United States -... | ecosystem: Environmental > Terrestrial > Soil > Temperate forest >...
CATTGTAAAACTACAAGTATTGATATTAATAGATGACGCAGCAATTTTGCAGATTGTAACAAAACACAATGGAAAAAGTTAAAAAATTGTTCATTAAAATGAATATCAATAGGCAAATGCAGAATTTGAAAAAGGAAAGAACGAAAGTTTTGGGTCTAGAATAAAGCAGTTGGGAGAAGTGGATAGTTGTAGTCGACGTTATGATTTGTTTGTTAAAATGTCATGTAAACGACACAGTCACTGAAGGTAAGTGAGTGGGCTCAAACCAATTGATTAAGATTTGACTTTGAATCCTGGTCGGATGAAGATTTACTAAGCGGGAATGGAGAATAACAATTTGTTTTGAAAGATTCAAGACACAGAGGGCACAGATGTTGTACTAAACTGTGCAATTTTCCTTTTTGCCAAGTGTATCCAATTCCAGGTTTAAATTCAGTTCCCAAAACGGGCTCAGCAATTGGCATTTCCAATCCTGGGCCAGCATTTTCGTTGCACCAGTCGGCAAGGTGGGACTCTTGAGTAATTTTTCTCCTGCACAGCACGCCACTTTTATTAATCGAAACTTCAGTTGCTGCGTCTTTTGAATCTAACGCATGAGCATTTCCTGAACACAAGTGCGTTAATTTTGTACATTCAACATTTAACAGTTGGCAGATATCTTTTAAGACTGTGGCTGTATTTTTCTCTAGAATCGATTGAATTTTATGTAGAGTTTCTTCAATAGGAAGTGTTTGTACAACCGACTCAAGAGTTTTCTTAAACAAGGTTGCGAAAATGTTCTTTAGCGCAGAAAATTCACTGAGAGTTTCTTGGTCATTGTACGAAGAGGGAATCTTTATTGGATCGGAAGGAAGATCAACTTTCCCTGTTCCAAAATCAATAACAAATACCTGATGATCCAGCGATACCCACAGATTCCCACCATGAAGATCCAAATGATAAATACGATATTCATGTAAAATTTGAACTGTTCGAACAAGAGATTTAAATATTTGGAAGCGAGCATCTATAGAATGATGTTTCCAAGTATCTAATAGCCCAACGAAAGGAGCCCCGGGAGGAAGACGGGGAAGTCCAAAACCTATTAAAGGTTCAGTCTTTGTCTTTCCCGTTTCATTAATTTCCGATTCCAATATATCTTGATTGATAATCGTGAAAAATCTTGGAGTGATAAACGCATTCCAATCAGTTTTTGATAACAATTGCAAAATCGCAGCTTCTCTAATGGTGTTAAGTCGTTGGGTAGCATTATTTTCAATTGGATATTTTACAACCATTTCGAAATTTGGCGAGCTGATTCGATGACAACGACGAATAGCACCATAGGAACCAGATGAATATAAATTGATTTCAGGGAATATTAGGTCTTTGAAGGGGCAAAAAGGAATTTCCTTGGATATCCAGCATCGCAATCTATTAGGATCAGTTGAACAACATTCACAGGAAGAATCAATTGGATAACGATTTTCGGCCATTGCTTCAAAAATTGAACCGAAGGGTTTATAAATTTTCTCTTTAATTATATCGAATATTTTAGTATGAGAATCAAGTATTAATGGAATGCCATTTGAATTGGAGGAGTGAAACTTCACCGGTCCCGAATACCACTCAATTCCATTGCGATGTTCGAACCTCGTGCTGATGCTCTGTATGTATTCAGAAGAAATAAACTTTATATGATAGGCTTTGAAGCCTGCTTTAACATCTTTTCCCGGATGGATACCAATTTGATTGGTAAAACTGAACGTACACAGCAGATTTTGATTTATGTCGAATGGTGTCAGCTGGTAAGATGCAATTTTCTCATCTTCAACATAATCAGAGAAATTGACATGATTCAACTTGAAAGATGGTGGAGCTCGTTGATCAAACAAATGCCATTGAAAATCTCCTTTTAATGCATTGGACACTTGTGCGGATTGGTTCGCCCAGTGGACGAAAACATGAATGTAACAATTATTAACAGAAAAATGAAATTTGAGATGCTTATTTAGTCTGTTTGAATGCCACTTTACAGAATCACTCAATTCTAGAACTCCTAATAACGCTTTGGTAACGTCCGAGTCTGAGAATCTCGATACTACGTTCTTTTGACGGCGCTGAAATTCGTCGACGTCCGTATTTCCATTTAAATTTAAATCACGTGAGAGTACATTGAAAAAGGGAACAGTAGGATAATGTGTATAGGGAATCGGTATATCCATTGCTGTTATTTCTTGTGGTTATTTGTCAGGATACTGCTTGTAATTGATAGGGGCGGGAATATAGAAGTTATAAGGGAATTATGATATATGGTTAATAAGGTTATAGTAGGAAGTATGAGAAGAACTCTTAGGGTATATGGGATATTTCAGTATGGGATAAAGAGAAGAGTGATAGAAGCAGCGATCAAGATTGGATAGACGAGAGGAGGGTAGTTCCTTAGAGGGTATAATGGCAGTAGCCTAGAAAATATGAGAAGTAGATTCCCACGAGATTGAAGATGATAATGGGGTGGATATTGCAGATGAAAAAGGGGAGCAAAAGATAGATTGTAGTGGGGGGAGATTGATGATGTATATATAGGGGGGAGTGGTAGTAGTAGTAATAGGAGTTATAGAATAATTACAGAATATTATAGAGATGATTATTGTTGCTGAAGTTGTTATATCTCAATATTCCTCAACCCAATTCTGCGAATGAGGATGTGATGGGGATAAAGATACTGTACGAGACACACTTACATCAGACACAGGATAGAACATTAAGAGGAATATAGTGGGTAAATAGAGGAAGGGGAAGAACCAGATGAAATGGTTTACTAAATATTGTAATGATTGTGTTATAATTCAAATTAATGAATAATGGATTATGATTTGACAAGATATTCAAATAAGATGGAAATTCGAATTTGGTTCTTTTGAAATTTGAGAACATTCTCGATCTATCAATGTGTTGATCTGGATGAAATTTTTAACTCTGGATTGTGGTCTTTTGTTAGTTGTTCTATCATAATTTTGCACAGCTTGTGTCTTGTTATTAATCACAATTCATTCATATATTATGAATACCCTTCTAATATATCTTTATTGATATTCCTTCTCTGCTTACTATATACCAAAGAATTGTAAGAATTATATTCATCTTCTTGTCTATTAACTAACCACTCATAATTTCAACCTACTCCACACCACATCTTGATCTCTAGAATTTTCGCTCCTAAACATTTTTATTATTTAATTTTATAATTGAATCAATTAAAATCTCATTGGAAATCATTCGTATTGTTTTGTTTTCCTCTCCTCAATTTTATCAGGCCTTCTATATTTAAATTTCGGTTTTAATTCATGAGGATCCTTCATTCCAGTTTCGTATATCGACAAGAAGATGAAGTCAGTGCAAGAGCAGCGAAGATAGAGGAGATAAATGTGAAGGTACCATACTTCGCTAGTCTTCATGGACCTAATAGCCCTAAACTCCACAAAGGCAAATCTTATTATTTTGCGGCTCCTATACCTCGCACTGGTGCTTTAAGAGACGAAGCTAACATCTTAAAAAAGAAAAAAAGTCAAAAGCTACGGAAGCAATCAAAATCTTTGGGATGCAAAAATGTTGATTCTGCTGCCATTTTCGCAGTATCTTGTCATATCGATATCAGTGCCATTGAAAAAAGATTAAAGAAATATAAACCAAATGTAAAAACCACCGCTAAGATGGATTTAGAGAAAGAAATAACTGAGACGAGTATAAATGATATTGTTCATTATTTGGTCTTGGGTTCGGGACTATCCCCATCCTTCTTACTAGTCAAGTTAAAAATGTTAGAAAAGAAGTACAAAACGGTAAAAATCAACTTCTTCCATCCACTTTCTGCACATAATGAAATATGTGTAATACACAAAGGTGCTCAAGAACTTAGCTATACTGTCTAAGTGCCCTTTGTTCCATGTAATTCCATGTAACCATCCTGCTAGCCAAGTATAGAATCTGTTATAGTACAGATTTATTTTTAACTTCATATAGATCCTTATTTACTCTAGTGTTGATATTAATTTAACAACTATTGATAAGTGCATACTTAGATTTATTATATCAATAGTCTAATCTATTCAATTTACATTTGATATTAATTTAACAAATAAATTGACTTTGCCCTACTTTAGTATAATATTAATATTAATACTTGATGGTGTATGATTCTTGTTGTTTTGAGAACACGCTTGTTATTTTCATTCGTTTTACCGACCATTGAATTTAAATATGAATAACTTGAAATGCGCTAAAAAAATATAGAAGATCAATTAATTAATTTAAATGCACATTAGACTATTCATATTATTCATATTATTATATTCACATTAATCAAATATTCATATTATTCTATTATTATAATCCACATATACATTACAAACCAAATTATATTTATAAACCAAATGTACCATAGCAGACGTACTACTCATGCTTACAGAAGTTCCTATAATCCGATGTCTACTCATGGTAGACCCAATGGAATCACTTATAAAACCCCACCCCAACCTACTATGGCAACGAGAGCCAGAGACATGGATAAAGATGCGAAAACAAATTATGAAGCAGGTAAAGTAGTCAACAAAGTAGCTCGACATGAAAACCAAAATAAAACACCTGGTACAATAGACAAAATTGCATCAAAACTTATTACAGCCCCTTTGAAAGACAAATGGAGTCATGAAACATTGAAATTAAAACTGATGAATAAATTTGCTGAAACTAAAACCAGTGAATCTTCAACTAATTTATCAGCATTTACATTTTCTCATTTAAAAGCGTGGATTAATGGAAATACAAGGAAAAACTTTACTGATTTCGACATAAACAAGGCACTGCTTGAGATTGATGCAATTTGTGTAGGAAGATCAGATGGTGAACGTTTAAAATCTGATAAAGTGTTATGGGTACGTACTAAATATCTAGCTCAAGAAGAGACAATTGATTCAGAAAAATCTTCCTCTTCCTCTTCTCATTAGTTTCATGTATTCTTATCAAAGCAGTCTTTAGTAAAACAAATTATTTTAACTTAAATTTATCACTTTCCATTTTATTGCAATTAATTACAAGCATTTATGAAATAGAAAGTTGAAACACTACATCTTTTTATTTTTATCTCTAGTTTAATTATCATTTTAATATTACAACATTCAATATAATTTGATAGACTTTTCTATATCTTTTGTGATTTAGTACTGTTTGAAGTATACATTATTATAATATTAATACAAATATTTTCCTTGATCATATGAAAGTAAAAAATAATAATATGTTAGGCAAGATAGACAAGAAAAGTCAATATATTCATAAGCACGTTCTTCTGCATCACATGTTTGAATTGAAAAAAATATTAAACTTGGGTAATGAATTAGAGATATTTGGAGAATTATTTGATTTTTGTGCGTACAGTAAACATTTCTGCAACACATCGATACCTTTCATCTGGAAGATGACTTATATATTGGTTGAAACAAGTGTGAAAAGTCTTCTTAGATGCGAAGGTTTAGATGACTCATCTTGCCAATACTTCACTCTGCAGAACCCTATACTACTTCGAATCAGATTTGGAATATTGGCACAATCTAATCAAGAAATGGAATTGAAAAAATCAAATAATATTTTAATTTTATTTGATAAATATACACATCGAATCAGTGAATTAGCTAATTCATTGTGTCATATTGGAATATCCCTATCATTATTTTATATAATTTTAGAATTTTTATGAACATACTAGAATGTATTATTAACAGTAATCAAAAAGGTTAAAATTATCTATTTAAGTTAAGGTGGTTAAGGTCTAGAATTAAAAACATATGATACTTGATTAAATATGTTCATACGTCTTACTTTGAGATTAAATAGATGTAAACATAATTGAATCAAATTCCCATTATATTCCCAATCAGATCCTCTCAATTCCACTCTTAAACGAGGAAATGATGCTTGTAATTGTCCATTTCCCCATTCTACGGTTTGACGAGCTGATGTACGTTCTTGATGTTGTATTAACTGTCGTGCTCTAATAATAGCATCTGCACTAAATTGATTGCGTTTATACGGAGTGACCAGTTTATTAGACTGATACTGAAAGGCAGTATCCCCCAAAATATAAAATCTTGGAGGAGTATGATACTCTAATAAATCCATCAAAGGTCTTGCTACAGTCACATCGTGATGAGATCCTGGATGATTAATAACTGCAAACGCTATTGTACCATCTGGCATAAACACCAACACATTACTAACAAAAGTATCATGTTTCCACCCATTGTAATATGCATTTTGAATATCAGAATCTCCATTATGTATTGCATTATTCGCTCTAGAGGAGATCTCATGAGACACATCCAAGCGCAGAGGGGCACTTAAATCCACAGAAGGATGAGACCCTGTGGGGTGATCCAACGACATGCTGTATTGAAATAAAAAATGAAAATAAGAGCAGCATGGTGTTGTATGGAAAAGAAGAATTTTAATATACTTTATTGGAAAAATATGAAGAAATCAAATATAGTAGTCTGCATAAAGATGTAGATGTCTAAACAATAATTGGATTTTTGCTTTCTGCTGACTGGTGTCACTTAAAAGCATTGACTGTGTCCCATTGATTCGAATCTCAAAATCGACAAGTCTTGAAAGATCCGGATCATTTTCTCAGTTTAGAAAGTGTGTATTAATTCAAAGTCAAATTCAAAGTCAACTCAATTGAAAAAAAACGACCAACAAATCATTCTCATTTCAGGTACAATTACTACTTATTACTACTTCATCCCTTATCATTATATGCTCTGTACTAAAAATGTCCAGCTTCCCCATCACGCTCAACGTGAATAAACAATATTCTGGATATTCCAAAACGTGCAGAGCTCTGTTGCCTTTGTCCCTGCGTACCTCATATCAAGACTTCCGTGTATTTGTCACTAAACTCATCGCTCCTTTCCAAATCAGCAGCACTCTGCAAGTCAAACTTCGTATACTAGATATAACTACTACTCAATATAGTGAGGTTGAAGTAGGACTATCGTGTGACGCATCTAATGTTCAGTCATTTCAGCAACTAATTTCAAATAAAGTAGGGGGCCAAAATTGGGAAGCATTTTGCGAATTAATGAAAATAAAAAGAAAGAATTACTATGCGGCGAAGAAGGCTGATGAAAAAAGTGTGAGCCTTCCCTCTGTCCTTACTTCACCGTCTTCTCCCTCTCCTCCTGGTCTATTTGTCAATATTCCTTCTCCAACTGCTGCGCCGCGATCGTCGTCTTCGTCAAGTGAAGCATCGACCGAACCCAATATCGATTCAGTGGATATTATTCAAATGGATGTGACATCGACGACTAGTGGTGAATTTCTCGAAGAGACTGTTGCTCGTCACGAAAAAGAAATTCAAAAACTTAAATTGGGAGAGTTAAAACATAAACGTGAAGCATTAGTTCACAAAAAGAAAATTTTGCTCGGCGAAATTTCATTTCATCTGGATAAATTAGTCCAAGACTACGTGGGACTTCTTCCTTATCATAATGAAGAAAAGATCAACACTCTGATTCAGCTCCTAGATCACCAGTGGTCGCCAAGCCAGTCCGAAATTGCACAAAAAACTGAATTTTTACGGAGCAGACTCTCAGACATCCCAGGATGGAAAGAGGCGTATCAGGTGCAGAAAAAAGTCAGGACAGTTATCTCTCATGGATCAGATATCGATAAATCCCTGTATAATGTTGAAAAGCTCAACAAACTGGTGGATGACATTATGGTGGACTCTAACGACGCTGTTAAGGCGGGTAAAAAAGCCTTAATTGACACAGGAATGGATACATTTTTCAAAACGACTCATTCCTCCACGAAGAGGCAACAAAAGGAAGCGCTGGCACACTTGGAGACCACTGCGCTTAATTCTCTTAAATCAGCTTCCAAGAAACTAATACAATTAATGAAGACCATCACGGCTTCCAAGAATAGCGATCCCATTTTGTTAGCCCAGGTACCAGACAGCGACGAAACAAAAGAAAAGGAGAAGGATGCTGGGACGAATGCGGAAGAGGAACATGATGATGGTGAACAAGGCGATGATGGAGAAGGAAATGACGAGGAAGAAGAGGTGCTCGAGGATTCCCATGATGAGACCAAGGAAACAAGGGATGACGAAGAAGAGGATGATTAATAACAGAAGGAGTCATCGATCAATTAGTGTCTAAATATTGGAAATAGGTCAATCACATTGAGTAGAAGCAGTGGAAAAGATGATAATATTTTCCACTAGTTCCTCCTCAACTTTTTCCTTATAATTTAAGTTAAAATAATTTCAATATATTTATCTTTGGTTTATAAAGGACCGGCAATAAAAAAGTGGTACAAATTCAATTATTTATAAAATATTTTAACTAAATGATTTTATTATGAATTATAAAAATTAAAATTACTCCGAGGGAGTAAAAAACGTTTTGTCATATTATCTTTGTCAAAAACAATATTTTTATTGAATGATTGTAGAAATAAAACATTCAAAAAAAGACCGATCCTCAAGTGATAAAAATGAGGTGTGCAATCAATTTTCTTTCTAACGAAGGATGGAGTTTGAGTCAAATATGCAAAAATTGGAGTGTGCAAAATCTACTGTTCAAAAATGGAAAAAAGGAAGTTATGAAGATTTCGATTATTCAAGAAAACCAGGGAGTGGTAGAAAAAGAAAACTTAACCAATACTATAAAAAAGAGTTCTATTTTATTGGTTTACTAGACAAATCATTTGTGACTTTCAGTCTACTAGAAGTAATTGACTACAACGATCTATCTTATAGATAGCTAAAGCCTACAACTAGATAATTCTACATGTTTCTACAATTTTCTACATTTTTCTATCATTTTCTACAATCTTCTACACAAAAATGTAGAAAAAGGTAGAAATTTGTAGAAAAATATAGGTTGTACAGTGTGAGTCATCTATCTTCTGGAAAGGTCCGAAAAGTGGCCAATTTAGGAGGTCAAAAAAGTGTCTTCAAAAAAAAGGGTCTTCACCCAAATTTGGTGTTCGAAGGTGTACTTCAAGGTTGTACAAAGGGGAAGAATATTGTTCAATAGGTAACAGGTACCGGTATTGTAATTGTTAGACTATACGTTCTAGACTGTATTATAATTATTGATACTAGTTGCTATAATATATACAATATCCAATGTTTAATAACACGGAGGGATTAATAGAGACTAAAGGGATAGGCTAGACTAGGGTCAGTGTTAGTGTTAATAGTGTTGTCTATGTGCTTGGGCGTCTTTCAAGAAATTCGTCAGTTAAAAAATTAATTTCACTCAAATCAGAATCTTTGAGTCTTCTATGAGACGAATATTTCTTGATGGCCCATTCAACTTGATTGGCAGACAGCCGAGTCTGGGTCGAGGGATCAGTGTGATTGTAGGCTTTCATATACCTCCAACAATGATTGAAGAATTTTCGGATAGTCATTAAAGAGGTGGCATCCAAGGCCTGGGGGACGACCCTTTTTAAATTTTCAAATTCAAAATCGCAATGAGATCGGGTGTATCTCTTGGCCCATCCCCAATACAATTCAATAGGATTAAGTTCAGGGTGAAATTTGGGAAAAAATAAAAACTTGTGACCAGCCTGATAAATGGTCTCTTTAATGAGGGAAGAATAAGAAGCCAATTTAAAATCCATTTGTTGAGACAATAAAATCCTCCCTTCCTTCAAATCCATCCCTTCCCTCCACAATCCCCTCTCATCTAAAATTCTTTTGATTCCCTTTTGTGTTCCATCTCGTGTTGTCATCACATGTTCCACTCGTTGTCCCAATGAATTTGTATACCATCCATTCCGTAGGGTCTTAGTCCGAGTGACATCCTTCCCCTTAATGGTCTTGGCTGGGAATCCATCTGATAATTTTAATCTATTGACGACCAGAGCATCATCGGCCTTGGCTTGATGGTTGGTTGAATTATCGAAAGTGAACAAGGCGACCTTCCCTGGGTGAAGGGCATTGAAGATTGGGATGACTTTTTTCAGTTGCCTCACCACGTCTTTATTTTCCCAGTATCCATCATGAGTAGCCCCAGGTTCAATAATTTCCCCTGTGGACCTTCCATTGAATTTCATTCTCCCATGGCATGGACATAAGAATTCACTAATCATAATGATCCTCCCGGACCCTTTAGGTCTAAGGGGGGGTTTTCCATCCTCCATCCAAATACATTGCCGGGCATCATGAGCGGCAAATGTACATTCATCTTGAACTACCCACACGATTTCTTTTTCATCGGGCTGTAGGACAGGAGGCCGTGAAAGACCTGAAAAGGAGGAATAAAGGGTCATTTGTTTTTTAAGGGCTAACATTTGGGGAACAAAAACATTGTCGCGATAGGTCACTACATCCCTCCTTTCATGACCATCAGCATAGATGCCCTTCTTCACTTCCCCATTATTAAACCCTAGATGTTTCAGCCATCTCTGAGCCGTACTGGGACTAATATGAATAGGCTGACGATCGACCTCACCTTCGACTGACCCTGACCCATCTCCTTTTTCATCACTGCTGTGACCACCTACATTCCCTACCCCTCCTTCTTCTAAGAATTCTAAGTCGGCTTCGGCGTCTAGAAAATCATCATCATTTTCATCTTCATCACCAGAGGGGTTAGAATGAATAGTATTAGCCTCGACAACCAGAGACTGAGACTGAGACGCATTGGCCTTGGGCGCAGGCATGGTAGTATAAATATTTTTATTAATCCAATTAGCAAAGGATGATGAGGTCAACTGTTGAGTCTGCTTGGAATTAAGGGACCTTAGATATTTAAGAAGGGTTAGTCTAATATCTTGGTCCAAGATAAGGGGTAAAATTTTTTGATGTTTCCCATGTTTCCGCTCAGGGAAATCTCCATGCTTAAGATAATATTCAGCCCATCGTCGAATTAATTCTCCTCGGTATTTTGGGGTAGGCGGGACTGAGGTGGGGGTGACCCGAGAAGGAGGGGTCATATACGAAACATCCGAAAAGGTTGGGGAGAGTGAGGCACTGACACCGCCCGAGCCTGTTCCAACAGGGTGTAACACAGGGTCCCTATATGTCACACTATAGAAGCATTCAGGCCAGAGGGTTTTGGCTATTGCCTCTGAGGATTTCACATGTCGAAATGTTGCCCCTTGGTCCCGCCATTCATACAAATAGGCTTTGACTGCCTTGGCACGAGTGATTTCAAAATGGCCATTAGAACCATCTGTGAACTTGACTTTTTTGGTATCATTCTGAAGGATGGGAAGTTCATTAAGTAAAGAGATGGCAACATCTATAGGGAGGATCTCTTCTTCAGGCTCAAGGGGGGGACCACTAGTAAAAAAAGTTGAGATGGAATGACACCCAGAAGAAGCTGACGCCAACAATTGTCTCTTACGTCTTTGAGTTCTTGAAGATGACCCAGAGTAATGTTGAGGTCGCTTAGGAGGGGGCATGCAGGAACTCAGAGAAACGAGACCACTAGGGAGAGGGGGAGGAGGAGGGGCAGGGGCAGCGTCAGGGACAGGGACAGGGGATGAACAGAAGTCCTCTTTATCATCATCAATTTCAACCCCGTTAATATCATTATCATTATCACCCTCACTACTCCCATCATTGTCTGAGACACCCTCCCCCTCCATGTCCAGGACCTCCTGTGTCTTCATGGCTTCAAGATCAGCCTTTTCCTGATCCCTCTTTTTTGCCTCCTTGATGGCCTGGGATCTGGATCGACTCAGAGATATCAGGCGCCTCTTAAGGCTATCGAACCGGGGCATGGGGATAGTAAATATGGGAAATTTTGGGGATTCTCATGGAAATGTGGTGGAAATCCCCTTGGGATTTTTGGCGGCCAATTTGAACATTTTGCCTTGTATTTTTGGAACTGCCCGTTCAAAACCCGAATTTTTGAACCGATCTGCTCGGTCGATCCTTTTTTATTTTTTCATCTAAGACCACCAGGTTCCTTGTCTATTCAAGATCTATCGAATGCTGATGTCTTTTTGTTTTTTTATTGACAAATAAAAAACTAGTTAGTACCAAGAAATTTTCCAGAAGATAGATGACTCACACTATACTACAAATTGTACAATTTAACGAGGCAATCATGTTTAATAAAGGATATAAATTCTTACGGATGGCATAATTATAGAATTAAGAAATACGAAGATTACCTAGCGAGAGTGGTAGATGAAGTAGATGATGTCTGGGCCGATAGGCACAGCCGTTCCAATCGTCTTCCTGAAGTGTTTGATTCTGAAATTATCGGCAATATAGACACTTTTCCTGTTGGTATTGATCGACATAAAAAAGGTGACATTCAGAGTCACTTTTATCAAGGAAAATATAAAGATCACATTATTAAAATTCAATTAGTTTCCAATAACAGAGGAGATATCATGTGGTATTCAGGACCTCATTTTGGTCCAACTCATGATTTGACAATATGGAATAAAAAACATATAGATCTCGACAATGGAGATAAATTATTAGCCGATAAAGCTTATTGCAGTGTACTCCATGAAGATGTTTTTGTTACCCCCTTTAAGAAACCCCATTCAAGGAATTTAGAAGAGGAGGAAGAAGCATTCAATACTGCTCATGCATTCTATCGTGCAACTGTAGAACATGTATTTGCTTATCTAAAAAGATACAAAATATTAAGTTCAAGTTACAGAGGATTGATAAAAATAACACAAGAGGATATTGGCGATATTAAAAATGATGATAATGACGATAATTTATCGTCATTTTGTAGTCGGCTTGGCAATGCGGTAAAAATTATTATCCACACTTCAAACATGTATTTGAAACAAAATTGTCTTCGTCAATATGATTTAGAAAACATTATTGAACCAGAAGATCAGTTGCGACAAAGAGTACAAAATGCAATACTCGACAGAATACAAGAAAGAAAAAATCAACAACAACAAGGTAATCAAGATAATGATATGGATATGGACATAGATTTAAATGAAGGACCAGATCCTTTAGATGGTACAGGTAATACCATCGATGATTTTAAAGTGGGAGATCCTATTCAGGTGTGGATTAGAAATAGTTGGTGGGATGCTAAAGTTACTTATTTATCTCAGCGATATCAGACGGTAAGTCTACGTATACTTGGAGAGCAGAATAGCAGGCCGGATTATGAACCGACTTCAATTCGTCATCAACCTCAACAACATCGTCATTAATATTAGCGTTATTTTAATTGCTGATATGTCGATAATCTCTTGTAATTTTAAGTGTCTTTTTTTTGTCGGTAAAATGTCGATAATTTACCAACATTTTTGTCGATAAATTGTCGATAAATCATAGCTATTAGACTCTGTCGACATAAAATGCATTTTATCGTTATGAAATAGACGATAAATTCGAAAAAAATGTGTATTTATCGACTTTAAATTGAGAACATTTTGTCGACATAAGAATAAACGATAAAGTCGATAAGTGCCTTGTAAATTATCGACATTATCGGCGGAAATTGCTAACGCCAGTCGACAGAAAATTCACAGGGCACAAGTCTATTATCAGATATTCAGTCGGTCCACAAATTTTTCGTCATACTAGTATTTTTGTCGGTATTTGCTTAATAAACATAAAGAATATTCACTGTCGACTTAGCATTTCATTTTGTCTCCAAAAAAGTTGATAATGTCGATAATATTGTGTATTTATCGACATTTTATAGTTTATAATGTGTCGACATAAACTATTACGATATTTTTACTAAATCCCTTGTAAATTGTCGCCAATATCGCCAATAAAATGAAAAAATAGTCGATAGCAAATTACGAGGGAACAAGTGTAATACTATGCATATTAACATGTAAAATTAAATTGGTTAGGCGAATAATAATAACAATACCAATATCTATACTTAATACTAGTATTTTAACATAGTATTGACGATATTACAAATACAAAAAACTACAAGTAAAATTAATAAAATAAAATACTATCTAAAACAACACCATCCTAACATTAGTGCATTAGAATTATTATGCGTAGAAGCAGGTAATTTTATACCAGAAGCATCAACAGTACTCTTTTCAGTTATACTTCCTACATATTCACTATTAATTTCAATACTAGCAACATGTTCATTATGATCATTAGGATTTACAAATACTACTATCTTCTTCATTTTACGTATACCCTCATCATCTTTCTCATCTGATATAAGTTTATTGAGAGTAATCCATGTAATAGCTATAATTTTATTAGAATGAGTATTAGAATATCCATCATTGTTAATACGATTAAGAGATAACGTAACAGGTGCTTTACCTATCCAAGATGGAATAGATATTCCTAATGACCCCCCAGTACTATCACCATGGAGTAATTGTATAAGGTGGGATTTTCCATTAATTTCAATGTGAAGGGTGAAGTTGGAGGTGATATGGGGGGATGTTGGGGATGTGAATGTTAAGGATGTTCTCGGTATTAGGAAGGTTAATGTTCCATTATAATACATTAAAGAATAATCAGACATGGGAATTGACATGGGTGAAGGATTTTAAGGCATGGGCAGGGGGAGGGGAGAGGAGGAAGGAGAAAGAATCACAGGGTCTTATTAAATGGACATGTACATAGGACCTAATACTCGTAGTATCCAAAAGGAGATGATATGGGGATGTCTTATTATGGAGTTGTTAATATATATATATATATATATATAAATATAATAATTAATGATAATAGTGTATTTGGAATAATTTGAATTCTAAAAAATGAAAAAAATAAATATCAAGCCAAATCACTAAAGTCAAGGGCGATTGGACTGTGATTAATACAGTACAGTACAATTGAAATTTCAACCAAAAAACTGTTGATAATGCTATAAATGGTTAACCAATACCTATCTCTTTCGAACAAACTCTTATTTGAATTAATAATGCACTGCTTCAGTTTACATACGTTATCTAATTATATTATATATTACCGTCTAAGTTGCGTATTATAAAGACCGAAAACAAATTTATCCGAAATGACAACAGATTTTATTTTTTGAATGACTTGGTGACAAGCCTTCCGATTTTTTTTGATTTTTTTTCTTGAATTCGGTACATGGGTTAC
>Ga0206957_1138_pt1 | contig 15064 bp, 18 predicted proteins | sample Alteio_BWOrgHeat_32_FD_152975 | JGI IMG/M metagenome (GOLD analysis project Ga0206957, IMG submission 152975) | Enriched cells from forest soil in Barre Woods Harvard Forest LTER site, Petersham, Massachusetts, United States -... | ecosystem: Environmental > Terrestrial > Soil > Temperate forest >...
GCAGAATCTGTGCTCCGATGCCGTAATTTCTTAAGTTCCTGACCGGCACTTTCGGCGCATGATCGAGATAGCGCTCCTTCACCGTTTCGGAAAGAATATTTTTAAGCGGCTCGCGCAAAATAACGATGACCCCCCTGCCCTCTTTGGCGATTATCTCCATGGATTTCTGCAATTCCCCAGCCTTTCCCGCCGCCAAATCGCCCAGCGCATCATTCAAAACATCGAATGCATGCATCCTGACCAGCACCGGCTTGCCATCCGCCACATCGCCTTTCACCAGCGCCAGATGCTCGGCATATTCAATATTGTTTACATAAAGATTAAGCTTAAATTCCCCGCCGAATTGGCTGCGGAAAACCGATTCCAGTTTGCGCTCCACCAGCTTGTCATTTTTACGGCGATAGGAAATGAGATCGGCAATGGTGGCGATTTTTATGCCATGTTCGCGGGAGAATTTTATCAAATCCGGCATCCGCGCCATGGTGCCGTCATCATTCATTATTTCGCAGATGACGCCGGAAGGGTTAAGCCCCGCCAGCCGCGCTATATCCACCGCCGCTTCGGTGTGCCCGGCACGCACTAAAACTCCCCCATCCTTAGCCACCAACGGAAATACATGCCCCGGGCTGGCGATATCTTCCGGCCCCATTTTCACATCGATAGCCACCGCAATCGTGCGCGCCCTGTCGGCCGAGGAAATACCGGTCGTCACGCCCTCTTTCGCCTCGATGGAAACAGTGAAAGCCGTGGAATGCCGCGAAGTATTATTGCGGGACATAAGTTTCAGGCCGAGTTCGGCAACGCGCTGGCGAGTCAGCGAAAGGCAAATCAACCCGCGCCCATATTTCGCCATGAAATTGATAGCATCCGGCGTTGCCATTGAAGCTGGAATGATCAGGTCGCCTTCATTTTCCCGCTCTTCGTCATCAACCAAAATAAACATCCGCCCCGCTTTCGCATCGGCGACGATTTCTTCAATCTTTGAGAGATATTCCGAGTGCGGCATTATTTAACTTCCAACATCCGCGCAACATAGCGCGCTATTATATCGACTTCAATATTGAGCTCATCGCCGGGCTGTAAATCTCCCAGATTAGTTTCCACCAATGTATGCGGAATAATGGTGACGCGGAGTTCGTCGCCCTCAACTTCATTCACCGTCAGCGCCACGCCATTTAATGTAACCGAGCCTTTCGCCGCAATGAATTTTTTTAATTCCGGCGGAAACGCCACGCGGAAATCCGCCGATTCTCCCGCCGCTGTCCGTGATGTAATTTTCGCCACCCCATCGACATGCCCGGTAACGATATGCCCGCCAAACTCGCCATCCGCCTTCATCGATTGTTCAAGATTCACCTTGGTGCCGACCTGCCACGCGCCAAGCGTAGTCTTATCCAGCGTCTCATAAGAAACATCGAATTTCAGCAGATTTTTTCCCTTTTCAATCACGGTCAGGCAAGCGCCGTTACACATTATCGACGCGCCAATGGCGATATTCGCGGTGTCATAGCCGGCGGAAAGCGTCAGCCGCAAATCTTTTTCCTTCCGCTCCAGACTTTCGACTATGCCGATATTGGTGATTATTCCGGTAAACATTTTCGATGATTCGTAATTCGATGATTAGATGATTCGAATCATCGAATTACGAATCATCGAATCATCTCCCTTCTTAATACTCCACCCGCATAAAGTAAAGCCCGTGCGCGGGGGCGGTGGGGCCGGTGGTGGTGCGGTCTTTTGCCATCAGGGCTTTTTTAACGTCTTCCGGCGTCCATCTGCCGCCACCGACCAGCCGCAATGTCCCGGTGATATTGCGCACCATGTGATGCAGAAATGATAGCGCTGAAATATCGATTATCACTTCTTCAGCCGTCTTCGTAACCTTTATTTCATCCACGGTTTTTACCGGCGATTTCGCCTGGCATTCACTGGCGCGGAAACTGGTGAAATCATGGTTGCCGACCAGTATTTGTGCCGCATCATGCATCGCCTCCACATTCAAATTCTCCTTGATATGCCAGGCGCGGAACCTATCCAGCACCGGCGGGGAAATGCGGTTGATTATGCGGTAACGGTAATAACGTTTTTTCGCGTCGAACCGGGCATGAAAATCCGGCGCGGTTTTCTCACCCCGCAAAATCGAAATCGCCGCCGGTTTTATATGGAAATTTATGCCGTCGCGGATTTCCTTGTCCATTGCCTCTTTCGCCAAATCGAAATGCGCCACTTGGCCAAGCGCATGCACCCCTGCATCAGTACGCCCGGAAGCAAAAACCGCCGCATTTTCCCCGGAAAATTTGAAAATCGCCTCCTCGATGGATGCTTGAATAGAACCCGAATTCTCCTGCCTCTGCCACCCGGCGAATCCCGTGCCGTCATATTCTATGGTGATTTTGTAGCGGGGCATTTAATTGTCATACTCGGGCTCGACCCGAGTATCCATCTGAAGATATATAATTAGATGGATTCTCGCGTCAAGCGCGAGAATGACACCGTGAACTAACACAAGACCTCGCCGGGATTTATTGGAAATCCACGTAGGAATTCCTTTATTGGAAGCGCATTTTTCCCCGGGCGCTGTAATTTCTGTGGTTTTAATATACCTTCGCCGCAGGCAATAGTAAAATTTTCATCGAGAACTGTACCGGAGTTGTCATTCCCGCGAAGGCGGGAATCCATAGCCACAGGCTTATCGGTTACAGCAAGAACCTCTCCGTCTCTGGAATATGGATTCCCGCCTACGCGGGAATGACACGAGAGAGGGCGGGAATGACAGTTGGGGGGCTCACAATCCGCCTCAATAATCTTCACCCTCTCGCCTTTATAAATAAAATAAGCCCCGGGCCGGGGCTGCAGCCCGCGGATTAAGGCTTCAATCCGCCATGCCGGTTGTTGCCAATTGATTTTTTCGTCCTCGCGGGTGATTTTTTTTGCGTAGGCCACACCTTCCTCGTATTGTTTCACAGGAATAATATTTCCCAAATTTTTAATAGTTTGCAACGCCAAACCCGCCCCCATCTCAGCCAGGACATCATGCAAGCCACCCGTCGTCATTTTCGCCGGGATTTCGTATTTTTGCATGGCCAGGATATCGCCGGTATCGAGGCCCTTATCCATCTGCATGATGCAAACCCCGGTTTCCTTATCACCCTCGATTATCGCCCGCTGTATCGGCGCCGCGCCGCGCCAGCGGGGAAGCAGCGAAGGATGGATGTTAAGACAGCCATATTTTGCACCCCGCAATATAGCCTCCGGCAATAACAACCCGAAAGCCGCTACCAGCGCCACATCCGCCCTGAAACCGGCGAACTCCCCCTGCTCCGCCTCACCTTTCAAAGAAGCATACGTACGCACGGGTATGCCATGCCGCTCCGCCAATTCATGCACGGGCGATTTTCTCAAGGCCTTACCCCGCCCGGCAGGCGCCGGCGCCCGGGTATAAACCGCCACCACCTCATGCCCTGAATTTACCAGCTTTTCCAAAGCCGGAACCGCAAATTCCGGCGTTCCCATGAAGATTATTTTCATTTGTTAACGGTTTGTTAAGGATTAGATGGTAAACTAATTTCCGATAATTAATATAATACAGGAAATAAAAATGTCTGAAGAAATATCTGAAAAACCGAAAAAAACACTTTTGATTGCTGAAGATACAGAGCTTCTAAGAAACATGGTAGTTAGGACTTTGGAAAAAGCAGGATATAATCTTCTTATAGCAAAAAACGCAACAGAAGCATGGCAGTTATTTGGAGAGCATAGGACTAAGATTGATGGAGTATTCTTTGACAACGACATGCCAGCAACAGATGATGGCCTTATTCTGGCAAAAGACCTTAGAGACAATGGATTTAACGGAATTATAGTTGTTAACAGTGGTCGCTTTCCTTCTAATCCAATATCATTAAGAGCTATCAGTGAAGAATATGGCTGTGATGCTTGTATTGCCAAACCATATTCACCTCCTTTTTTATTAGCAACATTATCAAGTGCATTTGCCACAAGAGCTAAACCGGAAGAACAAAAAGGTGTCAGCGAAGGAATTGTACCTCCAGGAGATCCGATACAATACCGAAAATCTATAAACAACTTTGTGGGATTGATGGAAGGAGAAGGTATAAAAAGAGACTCAGACAAAAGTAGCTGGGGTCCAGGCGGTCATACCCGCTAACCCCCAGCCAGTTTCTTCTGCTTCTTCAATTTCCTTGCAATAATATCGCGCTTCACCGGCGAAATATGGTCTATAAATACTATGCCATCCAGGTGGTCTATCTCATGTTGGACGCAAGTGGCGTAAAGCCCGTCCCAATGTTGTTCCTGAACTTCGCCATGATAATTCGTATAGCGGATTTTCACCTCTTTGGGACGGAGGACTTCGGAATATTGCTGGGGCAATGACAGGCAGCCTTCCTCATAGGAATTCAGCTCCTCGGAAGCCCAAATTATTTCCGGATTGATGAGGAACAGCGGGCTGGATTTCGCTTCATCCGGCTCATTGCCATAGCGCTTGGAGCCGCGCTCGATATCCATTACCAATATGCGCTTCAACACCCCGACCTGCACGGCGGCCAGGCCGATTCCGCCTTCCTGGTACATGGTTTCCAGCATGTCATCTAAAAACTTCCGCGTTTCATCATCCACTTTTGCAACCGGCTTGGATTTCAATTTCAGCCGCGGATCGGGGAATATTACAAGGGGTAGTATCATAAACGGATTATAGCATATTCCCTCTTTCGCACCATCTTTTTCAAGTAAACATTCCCCTTCACTTTCTTCAGTCCATATGTCAGAACGAGTGGGTAACAGCAAGTTAAGCATTATGGATAAAGCGGAAAATAACGGCAAAGGAACCTCGGTATTCTGGGTGCTCGGAATTTTGAGTTTCTGCCATTTGCTGAATGATACGATGCAATCGCTGCTACCGGCGATTTATCCGATTTTGAAAATTTCGCTGCAGCTTAATTTCACTCAAATTGGCCTTATAACGCTCACCTATCAGCTCACCGCCTCTCTGCTGCAGCCATTTGTGGGGCTTTATACCGATAGCCGCCCGCAGCCATATTCCCTTTCTCTCGGCATGGGCTTTACGCTGACCGGGCTATTGCTTTTATCTACAGCCTCCACATTCCCGGCGCTGTTGCTTGCCGCCGCGCTGGTCGGGATGGGCTCGTCGATATTCCATCCGGAATCGTCGCGGATAGCGAGAATGGCTTCGGGCAGAAAGCATGGTTTCGCGCAATCGATTTTCCAGGTGGGGGGAAATGCGGGCACCGCCATCGGGCCGCTGCTTGCCGCATTCATTATCCTGCCGCGCGGGCAAGGCAGCATTGCCTGGTTTTCCCTTGCCGCATTGCTTGGCATAGTGCTGCTTTCAACCATAGGCAGGTGGTATAAAAACAACCGGCGGGATAGTGCCGCAGGCAATATAAAAAACGTGGTGCATGCCGCGCTTTCGCGCAAAAAAGTCGCGGTATCGGTTATTATTCTGATGACGCTGATTTTTTCCAAATATTTTTATCTGGCCAGCATCCTCAGTTACTACACATTTTACCTGATTCATAAATTCCATGTTTCGGTGCAAAATGCCGAGGTGCATTTGTTTATTTTCCTCGCCGCCGTCGCCGCCGGAACTCTCATGGGCGGGCCAATCGGCGACCGCATCGGGCGGAAATATGTAATATGGGGCTCGATTCTCGGTGTGTTGCCGTTTACGCTGGTATTGCCTTATGCCGACCTTTTCTGGACAGGAATATTGAGTGTTATAATCGGCATGATTCTCGCCTCGGCCTTCTCCGCCATCCTGGTTTATGCCCAGGAATTAATTCCCGGAAAAACCGGCGCCGTATCCGGGCTTTTCTTCGGTTTCGCCTTCGGCATGGGCGGGCTTGGCGCCGCAGCGCTCGGGAAATTAGCCGATATTACCGGCATTGATTATGTTTATCATATTTGCTCATTCCTGCCGCTAATCGGCCTGCTGACGGCGTTTCTGCCGGATTTGCGGAGGCGATAACTATATCATCCCCGCTCAAGGCAGGGATGATATTACCAGATTTTACTCTTCCGGATGGCCTGTGCCCGGCTCGGTAAGCTTCGGCGCTTTATGATCTTCAAGCCGCCCTTCGTTACGCAGCTCACGACCCTCCGCCGCCATCTTTTTATTTTTCAGCTTTTCGCCGGTTTCTTCCTTCACATAACCGGCCGCTTCTTTAGCCGCTCCTTTAAAACTCATATAAACTCCTTGGGTTGAAATTAACGATAACCCAACTGTGGCTTAAGGAGACTCAATATTCCATTAGGACTATGGGCGGAAATATAAAGAACGCGTTAACCTAAACATTAAACCTGAAGTGAAAAATATCCCCATCCTTCACCACATAATCCTTGCCTTCCAGGCGTAATTTCCCGGCTTCCTTGGCACCTTGCTCGCCGTTATATTTTATGTAATCGTCGGAGGAAATGGTTTCGGCGCGGATGAAGCCTTTCATGAAATCGGTGTGGATTTCACCGGCGGCGGCGGGCGCGGTGGATTTATTGCGAACCGTCCAGGCATGCGCTTCCTTCGGCCCGATGGTGAAGAATGTTATGAGGTCGAGTAGTTTGTAACCAGCGCGGATTACTGAACTTAAGCCCGTTTCCTTGAGGCCCAGCGAGGCCAGGAATTCCTTTTTCTCCTCCTCATCCCCAAGGCTTGCAACTTCCGCTTCGATGGCGGCAGAAATTATCACCGCATCGCCTTTGGCGGCTTTCACCTTATCCGATAATTCATTGCCGGTGGCGGCATTTTCCTCCTCGACATTGCAGACATACATAACCGGCTTCGAAGTTATGAGTTGCAAGCTTTTTAGCGCCTCGGCCTTCTCCGGAGTAGTCGCATATTCGCGCGCCGGTTTGCCAGCCGCAAGAAGCGGATAAACCTGCTTAATCAATTCAACATGGGCCTTGATTTCCGCATCGCCCTTGGCTTTTTTCTCCATATTCGGCAGCCTTTTATCCAGGCTTTCCATATCCGCCAGGATTAATTCGGTGGTGATAATTTCATCATCGCGCAGCGGGTCGATGGAATTTTCGACATGGGTGACATCTTTATTTATAAAGCAGCGGGTGAGATGCAATATGGCGTCAACCTCGCGGATATGCGAGAGAAATTGATTACCAAGCCCCTCACCCTTGCTCGCCCCGCGCACTAAGCCCGCAATATCCACAAACTCCAGCTGTGTCGGAATTATTTTCGCCGAGCTGGCAATTTCCGCCAATTTCCGCAACCGCTCATCCGGCACTGAAACCCGGCCGATATTCGGCTCGATAGTGCAAAACGGATAATTCGCCGCCTCCGCCATCATCGTCGAAGTCAGCGCATTAAAAAGAGTCGATTTCCCGATATTCGGCAAACCCACGATCCCGCATTTAAATCCCATTGTTTTTCCTTACTACTAAATATGCTGCAATTGCTGCCAGGCGGCTTTGGCCAGAAACTCCGAGCGGTTTTGGCTGACCCTGTCTATGGCCCTAATTAAATCTTCATCCATGGTGATGTTGATACGTTTGGAGCGTGAAGGCAGGTGGGCTTCAATCATAAAAAACGTCAGCGCGCTTTTGGCGAATTTGTGTTTTTTCGCCGTGTCCAGCGTTATGGGCCGAGCGGGAAGAGAATCCCCATATTGCGCCATGGTCTCGATATGGCCACGAAGCGCCTCTCCCGCCATCTCATAAGCTTCCTGCATGGTTTTTCCGGCAGTAATGCAGCCGGGGAAATCGGGGAAGCTCACCCCGAAATCACTGCTTCTATCTTTATGAATTATGCCAACGAACTGCGCCATATTTTCCTTAATTTTTCAACTGTGCCTGTTTCATAATACTATTCAACGTGCCTTTCGCTATATCTTTTTTCGGTAGCAATTCCTTTTGAATCTCTCCCGGTGTCATACTCGGGCTTGACCCGAGTATCCATCTAAAAAAGATAATTTGATGGACCCTCGTGTCAAGCACGAGGGTGACACCATAAAAATAAAAATGAGTAACTGCCGCAAGGTCAAACACCCGCTATTTTCGTCATAAATTTATCCGGATGATCGTTCAATAATAGCGGGATATTCTCAGCTATGCTCATGGTTATTTTATCCGCGAGGAGTTTTTCTTCCTTGGTAAATCGCGATAGAACATAGGGCGTCACCAAATCCTTATGCCCCGGATGGCCGATGCCGATTCTTATGCGGTTATATTCATTGCCGATATGTTCGTCGAGGCTCTTTAGGCCGTTATGCCCGCCATTGCCGCCGCCGGTTTTTACTCTTATGCGGCCAAGTTCCAAATCGAGATCGTCGTGAAAAACATAAATATCGGGCAGCGGAATTTTATAGAATCCGCTCGCTTCGCTGGTCGGGACGCCGGAATTATTCATGAAGGTCATCGGCTTTAGGGTGAGAATTTTCTTCCCGTCTATTTCACCGCCCTGCAATTGGCCGTGGAATTTATTTTGCCTTGGCCCGAATTTATAATAACCGGCGATAAAATCGATGATATCGAACCCGATATTATGCCGGGTTCCCGCATATTCCAGGCCGGGATTGCCAAGGCCGATTAGAAGGAGCATTTTCCCTCCGTGTCATTCCCGCTTGGCTGAGAATCCATAACCACAGGCCTCAAGGATCTATTATAAATCTCTCCGACTCTGGAATATGGATTCCCGCCTGCGCGGGAATGACACCACATTACTTCTTCGCTTCCTTGGCCTTATCAGCGGCAGGAGCTGCTGCTTTTTCCTTACCGGCTGCAGGGGCGGCGCCGGCGGCGGGAGCGGCGGTGGGCTCGGAGGCTTTAAGGGCGGCTTGCGCGACCGCGGCGGCTTCCTCAGCGGCTTTGGTCCTCCGTAATTCCTCTTCTTCCGACAGCCTGCCGACGATGGTCGCCAGGGTGAAATTGCGGTTGCGGATTGCCGGAGTGACGCCTTCGGGCAATTTCGCATCGTTAATATGAATGCTATCGCCGATTTCGAGGCCGGAAACATCGACGGAAACTGATTCCGGGATTTTATCGAAATCGCATACCAGCTCAACTTCGCGGCGCACGGTGTTGAATATCCCGCCGCGCTTGACGCCGATTGATTTTTCCACGTTATTGAAGATGATTTTCACCAGCACATGCACTTTTTCCTCTTTGGAAACACGCATGAAATCAGCATGTTCGAGAGTGTCGGCAACCGGGTGAAGTTGAACGTTTTTCGGCAATACCAAATTGCTTTTATCGCCGATTTTCAAATCAATCACCCGTGACATGAAGCCGGAGCGGCTGAACTCTTTAAAAAATTCCTTGCGGTCCAGCGAAATCATCGCTTCTTTATCCTTGCCGCCATATATAATCGCCGGAACTTTCCCCTGGCGGCGCAGCGCCCGTGAAGAGCCTTTCCCGGCCTTTTCTCTTTTTTCCGCGCTAAGCGCCACTGCTTGAATCGCCATTTTAATACTCCTGATTTTTATTATTGTTCTAAAAACTACACTAAAAATTGAGCCTGGGCTTATAACGGAAATATAAGGGGATTACAAGGTTATTCTGGCCATTATTCTGCAGCTTCCAGTAATTTATATTAATAATTTATATTAAAACGTATGAATTTTTTATTCCTTTGCCGCTATAAAGCTCTTCTAACAGGAGAAAACATATGAAAAAAATACTAGTTTCGACAACCGCATTATTATTCTGCTTAACTTTTTCCACCGCCGCAATGGCCAATTCCGATGGGGCGTCATCCTATATGGAGAAGGCAATATCCAAGCTTCCTCCGGATAAAGCCGCGGAATTCCATAGCGCAATGAAAGACGCGCATGAACAGAATAAGGAGCTTTATGAACAGATGCACGCTCTGCACCAAGACCTTCACAATATTCTAACCGCAGACACCTTCGATAAAGACGCCTTCCTCGCCAAAAGCCGGGAAATGCAGCAATTGCACGATAAAGTAGCGGAGAATTTAGATATGGCTTTTGCCTCGGCAATAGAGCCGCTTTCGCCAAAAGATCGTAATATGCTGGCATTGGCTATGACTAAGCAGCATCATGAGAAAAAAGCGCAAAAATCACAATAACTATAATCATTTATCTACACAGTCATTTATGGAAAAATATATGAAGAAAATAATTATTCTTGGCGGCATGGTGTGTCTGTTCAGCGGAATTGAAGCGCAGGCACAAATTTCCATCCAGGCGGATTTCGGCATTCCACAGCCAACATATTACGAAGCGCCGGTGGCACCCGTTTATGTGGCGCCATCTTATGTACAGTATGATTATGGCAGATACAGGTATCGGCCTCACGGACACCATGAAGAGAGAAGGCACGAAGACAGAGGACATCATGGGTAAAAAACATAATTAGCCTAAGGAGAGGTTGGTATGGGGAAGAAGTGGTATGGGCGTTATTAATAAAATTACCGAGGAAACCGAGAAAACGGGCGGGATTTTGCGTCCTTAATGGCTTTTTATATAAAAAGCCATTAAGGTTTACGGATGGAACCTTCGATTGAAAGTGAAGATGGCGGGACGGAATCCTATTTAGTTTCCGGGGAATGGACCGCCGATTATGCCGCGAAGTGCTTTAAGGAAACAGAAGCGCTGCGCCCGGGAAAAAACGCTCCGGTAATAATCAAAGGCGGCACGATAGAGAATCTCGACACTACCGGCGCCTGGATTTTGAACCGGAAAATAAATGCGCTGATGCAATCCGGCCTGGCCGTTTCGCTGGAGGGTTTTAAGGCCGAGCACCTGCGGTTCATCAAGCATATCGGTGAATTATGCAAAAATATAAATGGTAAGCCGCCGCAAAAAACCTTTACAGAAATATTGGAAAAAAAGCTGCAGGAACATGCGAAAACCTTGAAGGACGGCCTGGCGTTTCTTGGCTATTGCCTGGTAACCATCGCCAAAACCCTGCGCCGCCCGCGAAAATTCAGGATTTCCAGCTTCATCAAACAATGCGAAATGGCCGGGGTGCGCGCCTGCCCCATAGTGGGGCTGATTTCCTTCCTCATCGCCATCGTCCTCGCCTATCAAGGCTCCGCGCAATTAAAGCGTTTCGGGGCGGAAATATACAGCATCAACCTGGTGACTATTTCGGTGCTTCGCGAGATGGGCGTGCTGCTTACCGCCATCATGCTGGCCGGGCGCTCGGGCAGCGCTTTCGCCGCCGAAATCGGCACCATGAAATTAAACGAGGAAATCGACGCGCTGAAAACCACCGGCTTAAATCCCATGCAGGTATTGGTATTGCCGCGCATCCTTGCGCTAATGGTAATGACGCCGCTTCTCGCTTTCCTTGCCGATATCACCGGCCTCATTGGCTCCGGCGTGCTTACAGTATCGACATCCGATACTAACTGGCAATTATATCAATCGCGCCTCATCATCGCCATCCGCCCCGGCGATTTCTGGATTGGCATAATCAAAGCGCCGGTATTCGGGTTCTTGATTGGCATGGTCGGCTGCTTTCACGGCATGAAAGTGGCCAATTCGGCGGAATCGGTCGGCAAGGAAACCACCGCCGCGGTAGTGACATCCATCTTCATGGTAATGCTGGCCGATGCGCTTTTTTCGATTGTATTCACGGTGCTCGGCATATGACGGAGTTTTATTACCCGATAAATCCCTCCCCCCTTCCTTCAAGGGGGGAGGATAGGAGGGGGGAAGGCTCGGCATATTCAGGCTTCTCAGTATGCCGCCTAACCCCCACCCTGGCCCTCCCCCTTGAAGGAAGGGGGAGGAGAAAGAGGGGGGCTTAAGTAATGGAACCAATCATAAGCGTTAAAGGCCTAATCAGCCGGTTCGGCGAGCAAACGGTGCATGACGGCCTTGATATGGATGTTTATCCAGGCGAAATTTTCGGCATTGTCGGCGGCTCCGGCTCCGGTAAATCAGTGTTGCTGCGGACGATATTGGGCCTTAAAGAACCCGAAGGCGGCAAGGTGATTATCGAAGGCTATAACATGGCTAACTTGAAAGAAAAACAGGGCCGGAGATTATATCGCCATATGGGAATAATGTATCAAAGTGGCGCTTTATTTTCCGGGCTCACTTTAGCTGAAAATATCGAATTTCCCATGCTGGAATATATGAAGCTGCCGGAGGAAGTAATTCACCATCTGGCCATGATAAAGCTTGGTTTAGTAGGCCTAAAGGATGCGGCGGGAAAATTTCCGGCGGAGCTTTCCGGCGGCATGGTGAAACGGGCGGGACTGGCACGCGCCCTCGCCCTTGACCCGCCGATATTATTCCTCGATGAGCCGACTGCAGGGCTGGACCCCATAGCCGCCAACGGTTTTGACGCCCTTATCCTTAATTTACGCGACAAATTAGGCCTCACCGTGGTAATGATAACGCATGATTTGGATACCCTGGCCGATAGCTGCGATAAAATCGGCGCGCTGGTGGATGGAAAAATGGTGCAAGGGACGATAGAGGATATTATGAAAAACCCCAACCCTTGGATACAAGAATATTTCGGCGGCCCGCGCGCGAAGAAGGCTTTTGTGCCGGCATCCGGTAAATCCCTCCCCCCTTTCTTCAAGGGGGGAGGTTAGGAGGGGGGTGGGTGAGGCAATCTCAAACTTCTCGGTATGCCGCCTACCCCCTCCCTGGCCCTCCCCCTTGAAGGAAGGGGGAGGGGAAAGAAAACTTCGAACCATGTAACTAACAAAAAAATGCAACTTAGAAAAAAATGGAAAGGCGAGTAAATTATCTTCTGGTGGGTGTATTTTCGCTTTTAACCATAGCGGGGATTATCGCTTTTATATTATGGATGCATCACCGCAGCCAGAATAAAGGCCTCCAGCCTTATATAATTTTTTTCGACAGGGCGGTGAGCGGGTTAAATCTTGGCGGCAGCGTTAAATATCTTGGCGTCGATGTCGGCCGCGTGCAGGCTATCGAGCTTAATATCAGCCAGCCGGTGCCGCGCGTGCAGATAACCGTCGGCATCGATAAAACCATCCCGATAACCGAAGGAACTCTTGCCTCGGTAAAGCCAAGCGGCATCACCGGCGTGTCTTATATTGACCTGCGCGCCGATGGGAATAATACCACGCCGCTGCCGCGAGTTCCCGGCGAAATTCCGGTAATCAATTCCGAATTATCGACATTCGATTTATTGCTCGGCGAGGCAGCCAGCACGGCGAAGCGCGTGGATGCAATATTAAGCCGGGCGGAAAAAATCATGAGCGATGAAAATGTTCAACGTTTCAGCGACACGCTCGGCAACCTGCAAAGCGCTAGCCAGATATTTTCCGCGCATCAGGAGGATATGGAGCTATTTATCCGCGATGCCGCCGCTGCCGCGCATTCGCTGAATATTATGATGGCAGATTTCCGGAAAAGCGGCACGGAGAAAAATATTAAAACCATCAGCGCTGAACTCCAGAAAACCTCGGCCAGCCTGGAGGATACCAGCAAGCGAATTAACAACCTACTGATAAAACACGATGCCGCCATCAATCAATTCATGGGCCCGGATTTGGATGATTTGCAGAAAACCATCCGCGAAGCCCGCAAAACCATGCAGGATATTTCCACGCTCGCAAAATCCCTAAACGAAAATCCATCCCAGATTATAATTCCGAAAACCCCCGGAGGCGTGAAGATAAATCCATGAAATATTTTTGTCTCTTCAGATTTAATTTCTCACAGCTCACTGGGTGTCATTCCCGCGCAGGCGGGAATCCATATTCCAGAGACGGTGAGGCTTTTGCCGTAACCGATAAGTCTGTGGTTATGGATTCCCGCCTGCGCGGGAATGACAAGTTTTTGGCTAAGTTAAGATTTTTTACTATAGGATTATTCTCTCTCCTCGCCGCCTGCGCTTTTTCCAGTCCGCCGGAGCGGCTGCATTATCAAATTAATCCCGCTGAAGTATTGCCACAGGTTGCGCCCGCTGCCACAAAAAGCCCGGATATCCTGCGCATTGCCGCACCGAAAGGCGATTTCGGTCTGGCAAGCGACGGCATCCAGATTCAGACAGCGGATTTAAATATTACCAAGATAGAAAATGCCGCCTGGGTTGAACCCTTAAATAAAATGCTGGAACCGCTGCTGGTGCAATCGCTGGAAAATTCCGGCCTTTTCACCGCCGTGGTCGATGACGATTCCCCCGCCACCGCCAGCCTGGAACTGCAAACCAGCATAGAGAGATTTACATTGGTATATCCGGCCGATTCCAGCCCCCCGCATGTGGAAGTAACATTGCGCGTCAATCTCATCCAGTTGCCGGAAAACAAACTAATCTCCTCCCGCCGCTTTTCTGCTTCCGAGCCGGTGCAAACGGTGCGGATAACTTACATAATCTCCGCCTTCGAACACGCCCTATCGCGCTGCCTGGCTCAGTTGGCGGCAGGGATTAATCGATAGAGATTATAAGTAAATTAAACCCCATAATATTCCCTATACCACTGCACGAATTTCGGCAGGCCTTCCTGAATGGAAACCTTCGGAGAATAGCCGAAATCCTCGCGGCTTTTGGTTATGTCGGAATAAGTTATGAATACATCGCCGGGCGGGGTGGGCGCGTAATTTATTATGGCTTTTTTGCCGATGGAATTCTCCAAAACACTAATCAAATCCATCAATTGCTCAGGCTTATTATTGCCGAGATTATAATAACGGTGCCCCTGGCTTTTTAAGGAATAAAGCGCGGCTAATATCCCGGAAACTATATCATCGATCCAGGTGAAATCGCGCTGCATATTGCCGTTATTGTAAACGGCAATCGGCTCTCCGGCGAGGATGGCTTTGGTGAAAAGAAAATAGGCCATATCCGGCCGCCCCCATGGACCGTAAACGGTGAAAAATCGTAGCCCGGTCAATTTCAGATTATATAAATGATTGTAAGAAGCACTTAAAATTTCCGCAGAGCGCTTGGTGGCGCCATAGGGCGCAATCGGCGTATCGGCGCGCTCATCCAAGGAAAATGGCGGCTTGGCGCTGGTGCCATATATAGAGCTGGAGCTGGCATAAACCATATGGCGTAAATTCGGCAAGTTGCGGCAAAGTTCCAGCATGGATAGCTGGCCCATGATATTATTCTCCGCATA
>Ga0206957_1139_pt1 | contig 15061 bp, 11 predicted proteins | sample Alteio_BWOrgHeat_32_FD_152975 | JGI IMG/M metagenome (GOLD analysis project Ga0206957, IMG submission 152975) | Enriched cells from forest soil in Barre Woods Harvard Forest LTER site, Petersham, Massachusetts, United States -... | ecosystem: Environmental > Terrestrial > Soil > Temperate forest >...
AGCAGGTGGAAGCTACCCACGCCATTGGTGTAAGAACAGTAGAATTTCATACCGGTCAATACGCTCATGCCTTTGCGGATCGCATGGCCATTAGTGAATTTGGCCAGCTTAAAAATATGACCCAGTACGCGCAGAGCCTCGGCATCACCGTCAATGCCGGCCATGGGCTTAATTATGATAATACCTATGCCATTGCTCGTCTGAAAGGCATGCATGAATTAAATATTGGCCATTCCATCATGAGCCGCGCGGTATTTGTGGGATTAAAACAAGCGGTTAAGGAAATGATAACCATTATTAAACGAGGACGTAAGGGATGATTTTGGGAACTGGTATAGATATTATCGAAATAGATAGGATTCAGAAAGCCGTTGAGAAATGGGATGATTCTTTCTTAAACCATGTGCTTACCGCTGTTGAAATCGAAAACGGTAAGAAATTTAAATTTCCTTATCGGCATTATGCTGGCCGTTTTGCGGCCAAGGAAGCCATCTTTAAAGCTGCAGGTATCCCAAATCTCTCGTGGCATGATGTGACTATTCTGAATGACCGCGAAGGCAAGCCATACTGCCAATTTAATAATATCGAATTTAAAAACCGCATTCATATTTCAATCTCTCACAGCCGTGACTATGCCGTTGCCAGCGCTATTGTCGAGGGCTAACGCCCGTTTGTCCAAAAAAGATTTTGGCCATGCCTTGATCATTGCCGGTTCGCCGTCCATGTTGGGTGCGGCTGCCTTGAGTTCTCTGGCTGCTATGCGTTCTGGCGCAGGGTTGGTGACAGCCGCTGTGCCGCAATCCTGCAATCTGGCCTTACAGGAAAAAATTACCAACGTGGTCATGACCATGCCATTGGCAGATACTGCTAAGGGGATTTTTTCATCAAAAGCTTTTGATCAATTAAAGAAGCAGTGGGACAGCTTTGATGCTGTTGCCATTGGTCCGGGAATTGGCCGTGGTCGTACGACGCAAGAGCTGGCCTGTAAGGTGATTAAGGAATGCCCTAAGCCGTTGGTGGTTGATGCGGATGCGTTGTTTGCGCTGAGTACTCAGGTGGAGATTTTAAAAAAAGCCAAAGGAGTGCGTGTATTGACCCCTCATCCAGGAGAAATGTCAAGGCTGGTGGGAAAACCGATTCATGAGATTGAAGCTGATCGTAAGAATTTTGCTTTAAAGTTCGCTCAGGAAAATAATTGCGTGTTATTGTTAAAAGGCCATCGCACCATTGTTGCTTCTTTTGCGGGTAAGGTCTATGTCAATCACACAGGAAATGTAGGCATGGCCACGGCTGGCAGCGGGGATGTTTTAACAGGAATTATCACGGCTTTTTTAGGGCAGGGAATGTGCGCTTTTGATGCGGCCAAGTATGGGGCTTTTTATCATGGGAAAGCAGGAGACGCAGCGGCAAAAGTACATGGGAAATTGGGATTGATTGCTCAGGACATGCTTGAGTATATAGTCAAATAGAGAGGAAAAGTATGATTGAACATCCCGTCTGTCCGCATACTCAATCAGACGTGGTCTGCAAGCTTTTCACAGCGCGTCTTTATCAATGTCATGATTGCGGTATCCTATTTAGTGACCATTATCGCGACGGCTTTGATCCCGCAACCGTTTATAAAGAATATTATAAGAATGAGGTGGGGGGCAGATTTGGTTTTGGGGTAGAATATATTGTCAGGCTTTTTCGGTTTTTTAGGGCGTTCAAAATATTTACGGTAGCGCCATCTGCGAAAAAGATATTGGACATCGGTAGTGGCCGCGGTTTTACCCTCTTTTATTTAAAAAAGTATTATAAATACGCCAGAACGACAGGTACTCAGATTTCTAAGAACGCCTTTTATTTTTCGCGGGACAAGCTGGGGTTGGAGATTTATGATAAGGACCTGCTTGAACTTAATTTTGAGCCAAAAAGCTTTGATGTGATCAGCATGTGGCATGTTTTAGAGCACGTGCATCATCCCGAAAACTATATCAAAAAAATTTATGAACTATTGGATGAGGGCGGCAAATTGATGATAGAGGTGCCAAATTTTAGTTCATGGAGCAGGCCTTTGACCAACCCGTATTGGCTGAGTTATGACATCGACCACCACTTGTTTTTTTTCACACCGCAGACGCTCGGGGCTTTACTGACAAAATACGGATTTAAGATAAAACGTGTCCATACATTTTCATTGGAATATTCTACTTTTACTTCCGCCCAAAGTATTGTCAGCGCTTTCACGAAGACGGACAGTGTCTTTTTTAAGAAATTGCAATCCGGAGAGTTTGATAATCAGACCATCCTTCATGGTGTTTTTATCATCCTTTTGATGCCGGTCTGTTTTTTAATCAATATCCTATTTTATTTCTCAAGACGAGGGGAAGTCCTTTTTATCATCGCCGAAAAAAAGACTTAAAGATATGAAAAAAAGTAGCATTATTGGCGTTCTTTTTATTTTTTCCGTACTTATTAACCTTCCTTTTTTGTCACAGGCTTTCCATATTGATGATTCATTTAATCTCTATATCGCCCGTCAAATCAATCATGATCCGGCCAATCCTTATAATGAAAATATTGTTTATAATGGCCTGCTGCAAAAAATATACCAGGTTAATGCAAATCCACCGCTGGATGATTATATCCTGGCTTTCTTCGTCCGAATGTTTGGCGAACATGAAATACCGTTGCACCTGTGTTTTTTGATATTTCCGTTCTTTATAGGAATTTTTATGTTTTTATTAAGCATGGAATTTTTAGAAGATGCGCGAATAGCATTAATTGCCGCGGTCCTTCTTTTAGTATCGCCGGCAGTTGTGGTCATGAGCCATGTGATTATGCCTGACATCCCCTTGCTGTGTTTTTACCTAGCTGCTGTCTATTTTTTCTTAAAAGGGGAGAGCCAGCCATTTTTTTACCTCCTGGCGGGGGTTTTTGCGGCGTTAGCATGTTTAACTAAATACACAGGAATTACGCTTATACCTTTATTTGCCCTGTGTTTATTTTTTAAGCAGAATGCCAGGAGAGCGATCCCCTGGTTTGCGGTGGTAATTCCTATCCTGGCTCTTTATGGCTGGTATCTGTGGTCTTTGTGTTTATATTCTTCGCACTACTGGACCACCCTTGCTTCGTTAGAAACGGGCAGAGATAAAGTTTTGAGGATTTTGATGCATTTTATGGCCAATATTGTTTATATAGGAGGATGTTCTGTATTTCCTCTTTCATTACTTTATATGGACTGGCGACCGGTATTGAAGCGTTTTTTTATAGCAGGGATAATCGCTTTATATTACGCGGCCTTCTTGCATTTAAATTTTGACCATTCCTTAATCCAGGCGGTATTCGTTGGTGTTTTGGCCTTTGTGACGTTTTCTTTTTTGATTGTAAACTTAGGCCATCTTAAGACTTGGCTCTTAGCCAGGTCTATGCGCCTGTTCCTGTTTTTTTGGATTGTCGAGGTTTTAGTTTTTAATTCATTTTTTTTACATACCGCTGTTAAGTACAATATTTTATGTATTCCCGCTGTTATTTTGTTATTTATTCTGACTTTTAGAGATTCTTTGTGGCCTAAGGGTCTTGCATTTTTATTATTAACTACGATCTTGACGGGGATCTTGTCTTTTTCTGTTGCCGTGGGGGATGAGAAATTCGCTAATTGCTATCGAGAATACGCGCGGAAGATATATTCTCAATACAAGAATGAAAACAATCAGGTATATTTTACGGGCCATTGGGGATGGGAGTATTATTTGAGCCAACAGGGGGCAAGACCTCTTTTAAGTTTGGGATACAATAATATTCAAGCAGGTGACATTATTGTCATACCATCTATTCCTTGGCCGCAGCCTGTGTCTAAAACTTTGCAAAATCGACTGAGATTAATTGAAGATATCCCGGTCAACAGTCGGTATCCTCTAAGAACGATGAACGGCTTTGCTAAAGCGTTTTTTTACGCAAATTATAATTTTCCTCATTTTACCGGTGCTTTGCCATATTCTTTTTCGGTGACGCCCCTTGAGCATTTTGATATTTATCAGGTGCAATAAATAAATGTTTAAAACCAATCGACTTTTATTGCTGGCGACGGCCCTTTATGTGCTGTTGTATTTTGCCTGCTGCATGTTAAAGTTCTATACGTTTGCTTATGATGATTTTGACTTGGCCCATCATGATCAGATGGTATGGAATCTGCTTCATGGCAGGATTTATAATTCGATTTTGGGCATTGATTTCTTGGGCAATCATGTGCATTTTCTGACCTTTCTGATTGCTCCGATATATTATTTTTTTCAGCATCCGCTATTCCTGCTTTTTTTGCAAACCATCTTTTTGGCCGCAGGGGCCATTCCTTTATATCATCTTTCCAGGCTTTATTTGGATGAAGAACTTTCTGTTTTTGTTGGGTTGGTTTATTTATTTTATCCGGCCTTGGGGTATGTCAATTTATTTGAATTTCATCCCACCTGTTTTGCTTGCTTTTTTTTGTTTTGCTGTGCGTATTATTTTTACAGGCAAGAATTCATGGCTTTTAATATCTTCATGCTTCTATCCTTGTTATGTCAGGAGAACATGGCCTTGATCTTTTTGATGTGGGGGCCATATGCCCTTATTCTCAAACGGCCATGGAAGTGGGTATGGTGGCCGAGCTTGCTCGGGTTTATGTATTTTCTATTATGTGTCGAGGTGATTTTGCCGCATTTTAACCATAATAAGTTTAATTTTTTTAGCATTTATGGGGAGTTAGGCGGTTCCTTAGGCCAGGTGGCTTTAACCTGTCTAGTACACCCATTGAAGGTTTTGGGGATTATGTTCAAGCCGCTCAAGATCGTTTATTTGGCAGAGCTATTGATCAGTGTTTCCTTTCTGCCTTTGTTAAGCTTATGGGCCTTGTTGCCGGTATTTTTAATATTTCTTCAGCATTTGCTATCATCTCGGGCAAGTGAAATCAGTTTACACTTTCATTATACGGCAGAGCTTATTCCTTTTATTTTTGTGGCCTTTATTTTTGGTATTAGGAATTTGACGTCCCTAAAATTAAATTCCAGATTGATCGGATCTGTCTTGCTTTTTAATGCCATTTTAGCGCATGGGTATTTTGGTCCGCATCTTCATTTATTGGAGAAATTTAAAGAATTAAGAGAGGATTATGGTATTGGTCAAAAGACAAGAATGTTAGAAGAGATTCCACCTGATGCATCGGTGGTGACCACCTTTAATTTTCTTTCCCATTTATCTCATCGAGAGAATCTATATTCTTTTCATTATGTATTTTATGGCTTTTATACCCTTTCCGATCATCCCTATCATTTGCCGGATAAGGTTGACTATGCCTTGATTGATTTTAACGATTGGCTGACTTTCGGAGGATTTTATGGCTTGTCCAATTATCAGCATTTAGTGGATTTTTTTAGAAGCAATCATTGGGGGGCCATTGACGTAGAGAATAATGTGGTTTTATTCAAAAAAGGAGCCGATGATAAGTACAGGCTGTTTGATATTTTAAAAGACCGCCCAATCCCATCTCACAGTACGGATGATCTGATTGATCAACGTATCAAGCTCTATGGTTATGATGCTAAGTTGATTGGGACTAATCAATTACAGCTCATATTGTATTGGAAACCATTAAAGCCAGAGAGCAAGGATATTCATTGGTTTATTGATTTTATCGATTATAATGGCAAGATATTTGCAGAACAAATAAGGCCTATGGACTATCAGATTTGGCCAACCCAGGCATGGAAACCGGGTGAATATATCAAAGAATATCAGTATATTTCTCTGACGCCATCATTGATGGGCCGAATAAAGCATTTAAGCCTTGGTTTTTTTGATTTTGCTACAGGAAAATTAGTTGCTACCAGCTCTCAAATAAGTTTGTCGATTCAATAAAAGTACAAGGAATAGATTAATGTCTACCAAGGTTTTATGTAATCTTTGCGGTGCCGATCACCAGGAGATTGTTTATGACACCAAACTGAGCAATCATCCGGATGATATTCAGGTGAGGATTGTGAAATGCCTTAAATGTGGGTTGATTTATACCAATCCAAGGCCTGCTATTGGTGAGATTCGCATCAATGATGAGAGCATGACAGACCAGTATTACATTCAAGAAGAAAAGGGACTGCGTCAATCAGCGAATTTTATCCTTAATTATTTTAAGAATGAAAAGAAAGGCAGGCTTTTGGATGTAGGCTGTGCCACTGGGTTTTTGTTAGATGAGGCCCGTAAACAGGGTTGGGAGGTTTATGGGGTTGAACCATCGGCTTGGGCTGCGGATTATGCTAAAAACCAACTACAGCTGCCTAATATTGTCCAAGGTTCTCTGAATGAGGCTAATTATCCTGCCAATTTCTTTGATGTGGTGATTTTTAATAATGTGATTGAGCATTTGAGCGAGCCTAAGGAATCTTTGGAACAAATTCGTCGGGTCCTGAAGCCTTCAGGGATCATTTGCTGCAATACTCCTGATGTGGATAGCTTGGCAAGTAAGGTTTTTGGTTCGAAATGGTGGGGGATTAAACAGGCGCATTTGTATTACTTTAATAGGCATACTTTAAGCGACATGTTTGAAGCGACCGGCTTTGTGCCATTGAAAGTGCGCTCTCATGCCAGAAGCTTTACCATCAATCATTGGATTTATAAATTATTGGCGTATCGTCCCGCTTTTGGATTTTTGCGTTCGTGGCTTGATCAACGGCCGGCTTGGACCAAAAAATTATTATGCATTGATATCGGTGATCAAATTGAGATTTTTGCCCGCAAGAGCCGCCAGTTAAAGTATCTGCATGAATTAGAAATGCCTGTTGAAGTCGAGAAACCCAAAGACAAGATGAAGGTAACGGTGGTACTTCCCGCCTATAATGCGGCTTCGACTCTCAAGAAGACTTTAGCGGATGTTCCATCACGGGTTGATGAAATAATTTTGGTTGATGATTGCAGTAAGGATAATACAGCTGAACTTGCCCGCAGTCTTGGACTTAAAGTTTTTGTGCATGAGAATAATACCGGCTATGGCGGTAATCAGAAAACCTGTTATAAAAATGCGTTAGCCGGCGGGGCAGATGTGGTTATTATGCTCCATCCAGACTACCAATATGATCCAACGGCCATCCCTGCCTTAATTGAGCCGATTTTAAAAGGACGTGCCAACGCGGTTTTTGGTTCGCGGATGATGAAGGGTGGAGCTTTGGAAGGCGGCATGCCCTTGTGGAAGCACAACGCGAATATTTTACTGACAGCTTTGGAGAATGTGGTCTTAGGAATATATTTAACTGAATATCATTCCGGCTTTCGCGCCTATAGTGCCACGTATTTGAATAGTGTTAATTATGAGGCTAATTCCGACGGATTTGTTTTTGATACAGAGATCATTGTTCAAGGAGTAGTTAAATACATGAAATTTGAAGAGGTGCCCATCCGCACCCGCTATTTTGATGAGGCCTCATCCATTAAATTATGGCCGTCCATTGTTTATGGCCTGAATATTCTAAAAACCATGTTAAAATTTGTTTTACACAAGAATGGTTTTCGCATTAAACAGTTTGAATAAAGGACTTAAAACTTATGAAGGGTATTATCCTTGCAGGTGGCCGTGCCACCAGACTTTATCCCATCACCAAAAGTGTCTGTAAACAATTGCTTCCGGTTTATGACAAGCCGTTGATTTATTATCCTGTATCTGTTTTGATGCTGGCTGGTATCAGGGAGATTTTGATTATCTCAACCCCCGAAGATATTCGCTATTTTCAAAATTTGTTCCATGATGGTTCTCAATTAGGTTTAAAATTTTCCTATGCCGTGCAGCAGCAGGCAGGAGGTATTGCCCAGGCCTTTATTATTGGTGACAAATTTATTGGTAAGGACCGTGTGGCATTGATTTTGGGGGATAATATTTTCTTCGGTGATAAATTAGGAGTGGTTTTACGCGAAGCCCTGACCAGTAGAAAAAAGGCTACGGCTTTTGCTTATAAGGTGCGTGATCCGCAGCGTTATGGGGTAGTGAACCTGGACCAAAGAGGTAATCCACAAAGTATTGTAGAAAAACCTCAAAATCCTAAATCAGATTGGGCGGTGACTGGGCTTTATTTGTATGATGCAGGTGTCGTAGAGGTAGCTAAGAAATTAAAACCCTCAGCCCGAGGAGAATTAGAAATTACCGATATAAATAAGTATTATTTAAAGAAAAAGCAGTTAAATGTAAAGCTTTTAAGCCGCGGTTTTGCCTGGCTTGATACCGGAACACCAGATTCGCTCTTGGATGCTTCGATCTTTATCCGTATTGTTGAAGAGCGTCAAGGGCTTAAAATCGGCTGTATTGAGGAAGTGGCTTATAGAATGAAATTTATCACTGCCAAACAACTGCAGCGTTTGGCTATTGATATTAATACGTCGTATGGTGAATATTTAAGAAAGATTAGGTAGGTGTATGAAGCCAAAAATTTTGATTTTAGGAAATGGTTATATTGCTAATCGTCTCAAAGAAGCATGGAAATGCACGCTTGAAGATAAAAAAATCTTAAGCTATCAGGATGCGGTGGACATTTACCAAAAATATCGTCCCAAAATTATTATTAATTGCATTGGCTATACGGGTGCTCGCAATGTGGATGACTGCGAGCTTGATCCGGGAAAATGCATGTTGGCCAACACCACGGTGCCCATGTGGCTTGGTGAAATTGCCTTCCGCCATCCTGTGAAATTAATCCATGTCAGCAGTGGTTGTATTTATCATTTTGATTATAAGAAGGATAAGCCACTGGCAGAGGATATCGTGCCGGATTATTACACCTTGTTTTACAGCCGGACAAAGATTTATAGCGAGGAGATTTTACTGCCGCTATCTAAAAAATGTAATGTGCTGATTGTGCGGGTGCGTATTCCTTTGGACAATAGACCTCATCCGCGTAATATCCTTAATAAGTTGATCAAATATAAAACCTTGATTGATATACCTAACGCGGTGACCTATTTGCCGGATTTTATCAAGGCCATGGAACATTTGATCAAGATTGATGCGAAGGGGCTATTTAATCTGACTAATAAGGGCGGCTTACGGTATCCGGAATTGATGGATATCTATAAAAAATACGTCCCTGATTTTAATTACACCGTACTGCCGTTAAAGAACTTGAAACTTGACCGCACCAATATATTGCTGTCCACCAGCAAATTAGAGAAAACCGGATTTAAAGTCCGTCACATCAAAGATGTTTATGAAGAATGTATCAAACAATATGTGAACGGTTAGCCTATGTCACATTGGCTTAAAGTATTTTTGATTTTCTTTGCCGTAGGCCTTTTAGTTTATTTTAATAGTCTCAATAATAAGTTTCTGATTGATGATTATTTTTTCATCAATAACCCTGTTTTTAGCCAAACCAAATATATTCTTTCGCAATGGGACCCCTACAGTCAGCAGAGCATGGGTGTTGTTGACAGAGAGAAAAGAGAGCCGTCCTATAGACCGATGGCGCAAATGACCTATGATGTGGTTTATTCCACCTTTAAGAATCATCGATGGGAGTACCGTCTTTTAAATCTCTCCGTTTTTGTTCTGGCTTCATCCTTAATTTTCCTTCTGATAGAAATATTGACGGGAAATTTCAATCTGGCTTTCCTGACGGGTCTTTTTTATCTGGTCCATCCCATTAACGGAATTATTGTTAATTATATTTCTGCCAACGTTTTTGCCTTTCAATTGATTTGTATGCTGGGGACCATTCTGCTGCTTTGGAGATCGTTGGATAAAAATAATCAAAGGGGGGCTTATTTCTTAAGTTTGGTTTTAAGCATTTTGTCTTTATTTTGGCATGAAAGCGGAGTGATGACGTTCTTTTATTTAAGTAGTGCTGTCTTTTTATTTAGAAAAGAGCCGTTAAAGGAAAAGCTGAAGTATCTATTTCCGTATTTCCTAATTTTATCTTGTTACCTTATTTTCAGGTTTGAATTCTTAGGTATTGATGATTTCCCCATTAGAAGAATGTTTTATCACATGAATGCGGGGGTATATCTATCCTCGCTGTTTAAGGTTAGTTTTTGGTATACAGCCAAATTATTTTATCCTCAAGGCATCGTCATGCAATGGGCTACACCGCTGCTTGGCCAACATCTTTTTCTTAATGGCGCAGGAGCATTGCTGTTGGGGTTGCTTTTTATACTGTTGTTTATCGTCTCTAAGAATAATTTATATCGATTGGCCCTGTGCTGGTTTTTAATCGGCATGGCTCCGGTTTGTTTGGCGGCTTTTAGATTGCCTGCTATGGGTGCGATGATTGAACCGCATTGGTTTATTTTTTCATCCATAGGTTTTTTTATTTTTGTGGCCAATGCTTGTGTGGTGGTGGGTAACCGATGGAAGAATGCCGGTATTGCGATTACGCTTATTTTAGTCGTAGGATGGTCATTGATTTCACATGCCTACAACCGTGTATGGTTTGACCAAAAAACCTATTCTTTATATTGGCTGCAAGAAGTGCCGTACATCCATTCAACGTACTCAGATTTGGCCTATGCGTATGAACTGGAAGGGGATTTCAAGCGCTCGAAGGCGGCACTCCTGATGTCTTTATCCGGAGGAATTTCAGATGCATTAGTATACGATGATTTAGGGGCGAATGCGCAAAGTGCTGGGGACCTTAAGGGGGCAGAATTTTACATTAATAAAGCCTTGAAAATTAATCCATATCTGTCTAGCGCTTATGATAATTTGGCGCATGTGTACTTTCTTGAGGGACGGTTGGATGAATCAGAAAAAATTTGTCAAAGGGCTTTGCAGCTCAATCCGCTTTTAACAAAACCTCGGATTGCCATGGCCATGATTTCTTTAAAGCAGGGAGATGACAAGAGTTCAATCGCGCTATGCCTTAAGAATTTGGAGATTGATCCCAACGATGTTCAGACGTTGTTTCTTTTAGTCGAGATATACAAACATCAAGATGATGTGGCAGACGTACAAAAATACGAATTACAAATCTTGAAGGCCCAGTAAATCTTACCAGTGCCGCTCGCGGGCTTGGGCTAATTTTTCAGCCTTAGGGTGCATCTTTTCTGGAGTTCTTCCAAAGCATGTCCCCAACGCTTCATAAATTGCTATTTGATGAGTATCCACCAAGTTCTGTTTGATGGCTTCCTTGGTTTCAAGGTATTGGATTTTGCCTTTGCTGATCCCTGAAACTGTCACCCCTGAAATGCCTTGATTAAGCAGGATAAAAGCAGCAGCACCCACTTCTTTGCCGAAATTTACATCATAAGCACTGGAATGACCGCAGCGCACCAGATGGCCTGGAGCCACTGAGCGGACTTCTGGGACTTCACTGATTCCTTTGACAAACATGCCGGTTTCTTTCATGAGACCTTTGACCGTGGCATCGCTTTTAAGACGTTTGGTCAACTGTTGGCAGACATATTCGCCAGCACCAGCTAAGCGTTTATGGCCAAAAGCATCCGCAGGGGCATTTTCATCGACGATATCTTCGCCGGAAGCGTTTTTAATACCTTCAGCTACCACAATGATATAGGTGCCCGAGCGGGTATCAGAATTTAAGATGCGGCCAAAAAAGCGGTCCTTCATGTGCTTATAAAGAATATCAAAATCGCAGGGGACTTCCGGGATGATAATAGCATCCGCGTCAGCAGCAACCCCGCCACGAAAAGCGGTGTGGCCAACATAGCGGCCAAAAACTTCCAATACCAGAATACGGCGATGCGTACGGGCCGTGGTTTTTAAATCTTCGATGAAACCCGCAATACGGTTGATGCTGGAATCCGCACCGACGGAATAGGTTTGCAGGTCCATGTCCATGGTCTTGGGCGCATGCACGCATTTAATGCCATGTTCGTTTAAATCCACCAAGACACTGCCGGAATCATCGCCACCAGAGATTACCAGGCCATCAAGTTTAAATTTCTCCATGCCTTTTTTAATGCGTTGATATTTATCCGGGTCATCAATCTTTTTGATCTTAACGCGTGAATGCCCGGCATCAGAACCTGCCAAGTTGGCATCAATTTTATCTAAGCGTTCAGGTGTTAATTCGGTGAGGGTATCAAAGTCAACCAGGTTGTAAAGACCAGCATAACCGCTGGGTATAATAAAGCAGGAGGCGCCACTGGCCAAAGCCATGCCTGCTGCACCACGGATCACCCCATTTAAACCGCCACAATCACCACCGGAAGTAATAATACCAACGCGTTTCATCGGAGACTCCTTTAAAGAAATGTTTGAAGAAGCCCCTAAATTATCATAAAAATCTCTTGAAAGCCACAAAAATTGGCCAAATTCATTAAAATCAGGCATACTTGCCATATATGAAAAAGCATCTAGATCTAAGATTTAATATAGCTCTATGGCTAATTTTGGCTTTTTTGGTCAATTTATGTTGGCCCATTCCATTAGGTCAAGCCCAGGAATTTCGCTTACCAAAACCTGGAGTGATGGTCAATTTAAGCCCTACCTATACGCCTGTCCATCTAACGGGAATGAGTATTCATCCAGATGATGCCCTAAAATTTGATTTTTTAATTGATACAGGCGATGAAAGTCTGTCACAAGAACAAAAAAAGCAAGTATACACTAAATTAGTTAAGTACTTTTTAGCTTCATTAACCATTCCTGATAATGACCAATGGGTCAATTTGTCACCTTATGAACATGGCAAGATCATTCCGGATAATTTTGGAAAAACCGAAATGGGTCGTGATCTTTTGGGGCAAGACTATTTGCTTAAGCAAATAACATCATCGTTAATATATCCTGAAAAAGAATTAGGAAAGAAATTTTGGGACAAGGTATATGGCCTGGCTTGGAAGGAATATGGAACAACAGACATTCCAGTGAATACGTTTAATAAAGTTTGGATCATTCCGGATCAATCGGCAGTTTATGAAAGCGGCGATTCGGTTTTTATTTTACGTAATCATTTAAAGGTAATGCTGGAAGAGGATTACTTAAGCCTTAATAAACACATTACCATTTCAAATCACTCCATCGCTTCCAGGATCGTCAGAGAAATTATTATTCCGGCCCTTGAAAAAGAAGTCAACGAAGGTAAGAATTTCGCGCAATTACGGCAAATATACAGTGGTATGATTTTAGCTACCTGGTACAAAGAAGTTCTGAAGGGAAGCTTATTAGAAAAAACATATGCTGATAAATCTCGCCTCAAAGGGATCAACCAGGACCCTAAATTTAACGAGCAGATCTTCCAACAATATTTAAAAGCATTTAAGAAAGGCGTTTTTAATTATATCAAAGAAGATGTTGGTCGATATTCGAAACAGACCATTCCTAGAAAATATTTCTCAGGTGGCGCGCTCGACTTTGCAAGTGTAACAAGGGATGTTACTCGTGGTTTTCAACCCAGGTCACTTTTAATCCTTGATCCGACAACACTAGTGCCTGGAAGAAAATATTCAAGGATTGATTTCAATGCAATTGCTCCCAAGCATATTGATCGTGCTACTATTGCTCTTGATGATATAAAATCAGTAAGACGATTGGAAAGAGATCCAGAATTTGAAACCATTGGATTTGAATTTGAATGTCAGATTGCGGACCAAGTTCCACATTATCAAAGAGGGCAAATGTATCCAAGAAGAGAATGGAAGCGTGAAGCGCGAAAAATCCTTCAAGAAGTTAACGAAATACTTCCGCGAGGATGGAAAAGGCAATTTTCATTATGGAGATGGAAGACTCCTCGTAATTTCTTTGAGTTTACAACAAATACGCATGGCTCTTATAATGATGATCATTTCTGGCGTGAATTAACCCGTACTATAGAAGCCTTACAGGAAGGGACTTTGAGGGGTGGGATATTGAGTATTCATGCCAATATTGGTGATCAACGCATACCGTTGAATCCAGAATCTCACAGATTTAATATTGATGAACTCTGTTTGGCTCGTGTGGTTAAAGTATATGAAGCTATGTGGAGGGCTCTGGCAGGTAGAGGTTGGTCGGAAGCTTCGTCAAACGTTATACAAACATTGTATTTGAATGCCTTAAATAAGGATGTAGGTGATTATAAACGAGGCATTCTCAATAGAGTTTCAATCATTAATTTAAGAGATGACCATATGGAAATAAAAATGTTCGAAGGCGATAGGCCATCTTTGTTAGGTAAGGAAGCAAAATTAGTTGATCCTTATAATCTCAGGCAACGCACGGATTGGGGATTTAGTTTATTACATTTTGCTGCTGAAGACTATGAACAAGCGCCTTTGGCAGTCTTGGGGTTGCCAGTCCTAGCTGGCCATAAACCAACAAGAAAACAAATAGATCATTTCATCGAATTATTCTTCTCTGGAGAAAATACTGAACGTCGTCAATATGTAAAAAGTGTTTTCCGATCTTTAGAAAATGAACTTCCTGGAAAGACTCGAAAAGAGATTTTAGAAGATGATAATGTGGTTGCGGATTATTATATAAGGTTAGGTTTACGTAGTGTATATCTGATGCATCATAATAAGGATGGGTATGATCCCAATTTAGTTCATCACTTCTTAACTAATCCTAAGGCGCTTAATGAACTGGCTGAAGATTTGGTGCAAGCAAGCTTTTCAAGCGAAGAAGATCATCAAGAAAAAGTTTCACAACAGGACAGAATTGCGCAAGAAGATAAAATCTCACTAGATTATTTTCCTCTCGAGATGCGTCCTAGTTTACAAAAGGCGTTAGATCGGGCTCGCATTAGGTTAAGTGAAATTGAAAGCCCAAGGGTAGAATCGGCATTCCGAAGCCCATCAAGTCGAGAATTACCACCGAACTCAAGTAAAGACCGTGCTGCAATTTCTAATCACGCTTCACCGTTGGGGGGTATTGATTTTAATTCCAGAAATTTGAATTTACAGATCAAACGTGATGGTCGTGGCGTACCATTGCCTTTAGATAAGCAAGACATGGCTCAATTAAACCGAATACAAGGTTTTATGCCTTATATCATTGAAATCAGGCCGGAATCAAGAATTCCCATCTTAAGTGAAATTGAGCATAAATTACATTTCCCTGCGAGTGCATTAAATTAAATACTGTTTTATTTATTTCGCCTGGGCGAGCATGTCCTGGGCGTGGGTG
>Ga0206957_1140_pt1 | contig 15048 bp, 12 predicted proteins | sample Alteio_BWOrgHeat_32_FD_152975 | JGI IMG/M metagenome (GOLD analysis project Ga0206957, IMG submission 152975) | Enriched cells from forest soil in Barre Woods Harvard Forest LTER site, Petersham, Massachusetts, United States -... | ecosystem: Environmental > Terrestrial > Soil > Temperate forest >...
AAAATACAAGGGGAAGCCGGTTCCTGAAGGTTTCAGATATAATTCCGGAACCAATACGCAATGGTTATCAATTGATGATATGAGGAAACTAATCAAGTCTCACATTGATCCCACATTCAAAGCTTAACCTATGGGACCTATTCCTTATGGCAAACAGCACATTACGCAGGAAGATATAAATGCTGTTGTCGAAGCTTTAAAATCTGATTTTCTTACGCAGGGGCCTGCAGTAGTTCAATTTGAAAAGCTGTTTGCAGATTATGTTGGCGCAAAATATGCTGTTGCTGTTGCTAATGGCACGGCTGCTCTTCACCTGTCCACTTTAGTTTTAAACTTAAAACCAGGCGAAACTGTAATCACTACCCCAATCACATTTGCCGCCAGTGCAAATTGCGTTCGTTATTGCGGAGCTGATGTAGCTTTCGCTGATATTGACCCTGAAACATATCTTTTGGATATTAATGCTCTTCGCAAGAAGCTCAATGCGAATAAAGAACAAAATATCAAAGGACTTGTAATAGTTGATTTTGCAGGGTATCCCGCAAATATGGAAGAGTTCCGCAAACTGGCTGATAAATTTGGATTGTGGATCATTGAAGATGCTTGTCATTCGCCAGGTGGGTATTTTACGGACAGTAATAATAAAAAACAATTCTGTGGGAATGGAAATTTTGCTGATCTGACCGTTTTTTCATTTCATCCTGTAAAACATATCGCCACTGCGGAAGGCGGAATGGTTACAACAAATAGCAAAGAACTGTATGAAAAATTACTGCTTTTAAGAACACATGGAATTATAAAAGACCCTGAGAAAATGCGGGAGAATCATGGCGGCTGGTATTATGAAATGCAGGAATTAGGTTATAACTATAGATTAACAGACATCCAATCCTCTTTGGGAGTTTCTCAATTGAAACGCGCAGATGAAGGATTACAAAAAAGAAAAAAAATTGCAGATACTTATGATAAAGCATTTGCCGGTTCAACGATCAAAATACCTTCAGTTGCAGCAAACGCATCTCATGCTTATCATTTATACGTAATACAAACAAGTAAACGGCTTGAATTATATAATCATCTGAAGTCAAAAAACATTTTCTGCCAGGTTCACTACATTCCGGTACATCTTCAACCCTATTACCGCGACCTGGGATTTAAAAAAGGAGATTTTCCTGTTTCAGAAAGCTATTATGATAAATGTTTAAGTTTGCCCATGTATCCCACACTTACCGAAAATGAACAGGCTTATGTAATCAATCAAATTTTATCCTTTATAAAAGATATTTAATTATTGCTGGGCGAGTTTAATAAATTTCTTAAATGCCGATACGCTTTTATACGTAACCAGGTAAGTATAAACACCCGCTGAAAGATCATTCATATAAAGTGTAATCGAATTATATCCCTTAGCTGCAGGATAAGTATATGTATCATTGAGCTTCTGGCCCAGTTTATTATAAATTGATATTTCAACGACATCAGCTGCAGGAACAATAAACGGTATTGTCATCTGATCAGTTGCAGGATTCGGACTTGGTTCAGGTAAAATAAACTGGTCGCTTTTTAAAGGAATACAGATTTCATTATCAGAAGGATCTTCATCCGGAAAGCCATCTGGTTTTTTTGCAGTGACACAAATATAATTATGCTCAACCAAACTACTCAGACGCGGAGATGTTTGAAACGTGTATGAACTGCTTCCGTGAATCGCAATATTTCCCGTCCAGGATTCTTTAAAGCCCTCTCCACCATCTACATCAACGATAAAATCCGCACTGGTTAAAGGACGTGTTGATTTATTTCCGAAGGAATTTATTTTCACATTCAAAAAATTATCAGCATCTACATTTGCATCAATAGCAATTAAAGACATATCATAATGTGCGTCACGTACATCTATTGTTTCTGTTGAAGAATTTGAACACCCATTTACATCAATCGACTTTAATTTTATTATGTAAAAACCTGAATCTGCATATGTGTGAGTCGGTGCAACCAGCGTGCTTGTGTTGGAATCACCAAAGTCCCAGCTATAAGCGTTTGCGCCTGTTGATTGATTTGTAAATGTTATGAGTAAAGGAGGCGCACCAAATAACGGAGTATAGCTGAATGCTGAAGTCGGAGGCGTGTGCATTGTAAAGCTTTTGCTAATGGTATCCAGGCAACCGTTTGCTGATGCAACAATTAAATCGGCCGTATGTATACCAGCAGTTGTAAAATTACTTGTCGTATTTTGAGTAGACGCAACAACTACTGCATCTAACTTCCAGGTCCACTTATTAATAATCGCATCGGCGACGACAGAACTGTCGTTAAAACCAATTGTATTATTCAAACACAGAGGCCCCGCAATTACAAAATTCGCAATTGGCTTTTTATGTATTGTAATATCTTCTGCGAGAGTATCCTTACAACCATTAGGATCAGTCACAATATGTAACACGGTATAGGTTCCCGAAGATGAATACGTATTTGAAGTAGGATTAAGTCCGGAATTTCTTCCATCACCAAAAATGGTATTGAATGAACCGGGACTGGTTCCCCAAACAGAATTATCTGTAAAAGTTATTTTCTGTTTTTCGCAGGTAACTGCTGATGTTGTGAACGAAGCTTTAGGAGACTGCCTTACTGTAACTGATTCAACTGTATCATAAGAACAGCCTTTATCATTAGCGACAGTTAGCTTAACATTATAAGTTGCAGCTGTTGAAAAATCGTGTGCCGGACTCTGAAGTTTACTGGAATCGTTTGCAAGGCTTGAAGGATCATTAAAGTTCCACAAATAACTTTGTACTGAATAGCCCCATAATTTGGTCTTATCTGTAAATTTCAGAGTCTGCCCGCTGCATGCCAATCCTTCTTTGAAATTTACATCTGGTTTAGGATAAATGTGAAGCGGAATAACTGTGTCCTGCGAGCATCCGGCGCTTGTTGTAATGTGTAATTTCACATTTATGATTCCTGTATCATTCGGAGTTTTGTATAAATGAGCGGGATTAACTAAAACAGAACTATCAGCATCACCGAAAATCCAGAGATGATTTACAATAGTGTTTGCGTCGTTGGGAACCGATAAATCGTTGAAACGCACAGAATCCCCTCTGCAAGCTACTATATTGACATAGTTAAATTTAGATGTTGGAGCAACGCCTTTAATATTAACCTTAATCGTATCCTTTCCAACACAACCCATTTTATCGGTAACTGTAACATTATAATAACCTGAATCCAAAATAACCAACGAATTTCCTGTTGAACCATCTGACCACAAATATGTTTTTGTTAAAGAGGCGCCGGTTTTTAAATAAATTGAATTTCCTGCACAAAAAGTCGTATCAGAGCCAAGGGATATATTCTTAGCAAAATTATTAATACCTATTACAACTGTATCAGAATTTACAAAACATTTGGCCGATGAGGTATCCGTCACTTTTACATAATATTTGCCAGCCTGCGTAATATTATAGATTGAATCTGTAGATCCATCCTGCCATAAAAAGGAATACCCTTCTTTATTCAGTAGACTGTTCCATTTATAAACACCGCCAGAACAGATCGTATCAAAGGCTGGAGGAGAATTATAAGACGGATAACTAACCATTAACGTGTCACAAGAACGGAATGATAAAATATCATCGACACAAACAGAATAAGGACCTGTTTTATTTGCAGTTGCAGAAGTCAGAGCACTTCCCGTTGACCAGAGATAATTTGAAAAAGATGTATCTGCCATTAATGTAATTGCACAATAACCATAAGGGATCGTAATATCCGCTCCTAAATTTATTTGCGGTGCATACTTTTTATCTAAATAACTTTCTACCTGAGCCCTTTCATTAGTATTCAACGCCGAATTATACAAAACAACCTCAGCAATGTCTCCGCTTAAATATTCAGAAACAGACCCGTTATATGCACCTATAACCCACCCGTTACCTGAAAAACTGGAAGAATAAGTGTTTCCGATTATCTTTTTTCCATCAATAAACAGAAACACAGAATCTGTTTTTTTCACAATAGTTAACAATTGAAAATCGGTTGTTATATAAGTGGGAGACACAAAAACACCGCTCCACGCAAAGGAACCTCCCTTATAAAAAAATTGTGTGCCTCCCCCTCCTTTGGGTTCCATTAAGTGTTGATATCCACCAGTCTGATTTTGCTTTGCAATGATAGACAGTGTAAAAGTATTGCCAAATGGGGCATTGGTTGTCAAGTAATCGTCAATTCCATCAAAAACAACCACTTTATGATTACTTAAAATAGATGAGGATTGCTGTAATGGCATATTTGCCCCTGTTGATTGGATAGCATCATTACCATGTCCGGACTCATCCGGCAACATGGAAACCTGACCGGAAGATACGACCGCACTATCACCAATAAACCATGCAACAATATTACTTTTATTTGGAAGATTTTGGGAAAAGACAATACTTTCAAAAAGAAAAAAAAGTCCTAAAAGAAGAAGTTCTTTTTTGATCATCTGTCATTATTAAGAAGCTTACTAATTTACAAAAATTAATCTAGCTTTCGGAGATGAAGTTTAGCTAATTAAGATTTTTGAATCAAGTATAACAATCAAAATAAAAAAAAACAGCATATTTACGAATGAAATTAATTTTAGGCGCCGCCCAACTTGGATTAAGCTATGGTATCAATAATAAGGAAGGTATGCCAACTCTCGAAAAGTCTTTAGAAATACTTCAATACGCCTATAACGCTGGAATAACAACAGTTGATACTGCAGACGCCTATGGGGAGGCCAATGATATTCTTTGCGAGTTTCACAAAAGTGGGCGGCTTTTTAACGTGATTAACAAATTTAATATTACTGACAATAGCGATAAAGCAGCTGAAAAAAAACTTTTCTCTTCGCTAAAAAAGCTCAACCTTTCAAGGCTTGATTGTTATATGTATCATAGTTACAATCAAATATTCAACCAACATTATTCCAGTCAGCTTCTTTTACTCAAGGAAAAGGGATATTTCAATAAAATTGGCGTGTCAGTTTATTCAAATGAAGAATTGAAACAAGCTTCCGAAATTGATTGGCTTGATGTTATTCAAGTACCTTTTAATCTGCTAGACAATTACTCAAAAAAAGGGCCTTTATTAGAATATGCAAAGTATAAAGGAAAAGAAATAAACATTCGTTCAATTTATTTACAAGGACTTTTTTTAATGAATCAGAATAGTTTTCCTCAAAAATTAATGCCTCTTAAAAAATATTTATTAACCCTTAATAAAATTGCAAAAAATCACAATACCTCGATAAAACAAATAGCACTTACTTATCCTTTTTACTTTAAAAACATTGATAAAATTCTGATTGGAACAGAAAGTCTTTCTCAATTAATGGAAAACATCGAGATTGTAAATAGTAGCATTTCCACCGATATCGTAAATGAAATAAACTCAATTAGTGTGGTTGAAGATGAGCTATTGTATCCTCAGAATTGGCAGTAAGTTTTCATCAAAAAATTTATTCTAAATATATTTCCTAAAAACAGCTTTTGCAGCGTCACCCTTTAACAACTTCTCATATCCTACATCAAGTGCTTTCACATACTCTATGAGTGTTTCATTGAGTGCTGTCGCAAAATAATCAACGTCACCGGTTGTATGGCTGAAACAAGGAATGAAAGCGCCCTGAAATAACACGCCACGTCTTATCATCTCCTGCATAGCATAGGTACGCATTCCATTGCTCACTTCATTTTTATTGTCTCTGAATGTAAAAGCAGGCATCCAATTGCAGGGTTCCAATGAAACAAAATCAGAAATCTTATTTTTGCTGATCACTTCGTTGCATTTTGCGATAAAATAATCGCCTATTTTATGATTGTGCTGCACTACGCTTTCTTTCTGGAACACATCAATAGTTGCCATTCCTGCAGCAATAGCATGTGTTTCACCTCCATGCGTAGTTGAGGTAAGGAATAATTTAGGAGAACCCGTTTTACTAATACCACCCAAACTCATAATCTCCTTTTTTCCTGTAATGGCGCAAAAAGAAAATCCATTGGCAATTCCTTTTCCCCAGGTTGCAATGTCAGGTTCAACATTATACTTTTTTATGGAACCCGGAAAATCAGTTTTAAAACCCGTCACCATTTCATCCTGTATAAATACAGCTCCGTATTCATGAGTAAGCTTAATTATCCTTTCAAGATACCCAGGCTCCGAGCCATCGTATCGTTCAGGCTCTGTAATTACGCAAGCAATTTGATTTGGATACTTCAAAAAAAGCTCCTTCAGTGAATTCAAATCCTTTGATTGGTACGTAACGGAAAGCTTGGACACCTCTTCAGGCACACCAAAATTACAGGGCGTTTGGCCAATAAACCAATCATCATAAGAATAAAAAGGATGATCTGCTGGAAAGGCGACCAATGTTCTACCTGTGTAAGCTCTTGCTATTTTAACAGCTGCCGTAGTAATAGTTGATCCGTTTTTACCAAACTTTACCATTTGGTGACAGGGTATCAAAGACAAAAACTTTTCCGCCATCTCCATTTCAATAGAAGCCGGTCGCTGAAAGTTAACTCCTCTTTCCAATTCCTCATGTACACGTTCAATGACAGCCGGATAGGCATGCCCTAAACTAACTGAAGTCAACCCCATGGAGCAGTCTAAATACATATTATCGTCTATGTCCCATACATGGCTTCCTTTTCCGTATTTAATAGCAGCTGGTGACAAAACAGGAAACTGGTCGTCTCCTTTTGAATAAGTATGTGCACCTCCCGGTATAAGATTATGAATTTTGGCTCTATATTTATCTGAATTCGAAAAATTACTAATGTTTCTTAACATAACTGATCATTTTTTCACTGATTTAACATATCCTTCATTTCGTTGAGTCGAATTATTTAATGCAGACACGAGTGGGTTTGCCTCAAGGTAATTTACATAATCTAACCAACTCTTATCGTCTCCTAAATTAGTTACAAGAACTTTAATAACTTCAAAATCCTTTTCATCATCTACTGTAATTCTATATCCGGAATAATTTTTTTCGTTTTCAAATGAAAATCCGGTAAATCCGGCACCATCTTTCCTATTTAAATTATCACAAATATAAGGTGTGACATGTTCCCGGTCAGAGAGAAGGGAACTTTCTTTCCAGGCCCGTTCAAGTGCACTAAACGACATCACTTCCACATCAACTCCATCTGGAAATGTAGGATTCGTAGCATTTGAACAATAATCATAAGCCCCGTCTATGGCTTTCACAATGATATTATCCATCAACTCAGAGTCAATGAGTGGACAATCGGCAGTTATTCTCACTACATAGTCGGGCCTGAACGGAAGAGCAGCCTGATAAAAACGATCCAGCACATCAGTCAGAGAACCTTTATAGACTGTCACTCCATGCGCAATGGCGATTTTCTCAATTTCTGTTGCCTCGGGTTCCAATGTGGTTGCAACGATCAAATCATTTATCATTTTAGACTTAAGCGATCGTTTCAGATGGATATCAAGTAAACTCGAAGAGCCTATTTTGCGCAATACCTTTCCCGGTAAACGGACGGAACCAAAGCGAACTTGAGTAATGGCAATAATCTTCATAATAAACTAAAAATTAACTCTTATACTCGTCCAATCTCTTTTGCACAAACCAAGAATAATCTCATCCTGGAAGCGTCCGTTACAAAACCATTTGTTCTTAAGTAACCCTTCTCTTTTAAATCCAACTTTTTCGAAAGCCTTTACAGAGCCAATATTATCTTCATAACAACCTGCCTGCAGCTTATTCACATCAAGATCGGCAAATGCAAAATGCGAAATGAGCTCAATTGCTTCGGCACCATAACCTTTTCCCCATGCGTGTTTGTCGCCAATTAACAAGCCAATATCAGCAAAGCGATGCATTGAATTTATCGGCCCAAGTTTAATATTCCCAATATGTTTATCAGATCCTTTCAAACAAATGGCCATAAGGATCTCTTGTGTATTTCCGATCAACGCTTGAATATAAGATTGAATGTCTTCTAACGAATGTGTTTTATATCTGGATTCCAAATACTGATTGACACTTTGGTCATTAAGCCAATTACAATATGTTTCATTTGCATCAGATAATCTGATGTCTCTTAAATAGATTGAATTACCTTGAATAAAATAAGTAATAGGCTGAATCATTTCAGATATATTTTAAACACAAGTTATCTGACGCAAATACTAGATTAAAGATACTCCCTTTTTGTATTGTTTGTTTAAAGACAATGGTATACAGGCAGAAAAAATTATTATTTTCACTGCCTTTCGAAGGCACACTAATTCAATTTTATTAAATTGCATAAAATATGCAGTCTAACCCTCTTGGATATAACCATTTTAACAGAAGCAAGAAAATCGAATGGCACAGGCCATTTAGCAAGATGTTGTGCTATTTATGATGCACTTTCAGAAGTTGGTCTAAGCGCAAAACTAATAGTTGACACCAATACTTTTATTGAAACCTACGTTGCCGGTAAAAATGTTGAAATAAATGATTGGAAGATAACATTATTGGCTGATATAAATGGAAGCAAAGCGGTATTGGTAGATTCATACAGGTGTACAATAGATCATTACCGGCAACTATCAGATTCAGGTATTATCTGTTTGTTTATTGATGACTTTATCCGACTTCCCTACCCTAATGCGACGTTATTGAATACGGCTATAAACGCTTTAGAACTTTCAACAAAATACCCTCCTGGCTGTGAACTGTTACTCGGAGAAAGTTATAGTCCACTCAGAAAAGAATTTCAAAAATGTAACAAACGCATGACTCAAAGTAATGTGCAATCCGTTTTGATTTCTTTAGGCGGGGATGACATAAATCGGCTTACACTTCCAATAATGAATAAACTTGCTGAATCATTCCCAAGCATCCATAAAAAAGTGATCATTGGGGGTTCTTTTAGTAATAGCGAAGAAATAGAAAAAAACTGCCCTCCAAATACGGAGTTAATCAGGCAGGCCAATGCATTAATGATGAAAAACAGTATGTTGTCATGTGATGTTGCTATATCTGCTGCCGGTCAAACGTTATATGAATTGGCAGCAACAGGAACACCAACTATTGCCATTCTTGCAGCAGATAATCAATTGGGAAATTATCAGGGCTTCAGCTCTAAAGGGCTTACCTTAAATGCCGGCGATTGGAAGGACAACAATCTGACAACGCACATTGAGCGTCATTTAGTAACTTTGCAAGCATTTGAGCTCCGGGAGCAAATTTCAATAAAACAACAACAACAAATTGATGGAGAGGGTGCATTACGTATAGCCCGTTATTTAAAAAGTAAAATTGAACACAAACAGTAAAATGAAAGAGATCAAACTAAAAAACCGTCGAATTGGACATGGACAGCCTTGTTTTATTGTTGCTGAGGTTGGTATCAACCACAATGGCGATATGGAACTAGCCCGCAAAATGATAGATGCTGCTGCAACAACCGGTGTCGATGCTGTTAAATTTCAGAATTACAGAACAGAAGATTTTTTATCCGACACAAAACTAAAATACACCTATGCCTCGCAGGGCAAAAAAGTCACAGAGTCACAATTTGAGATGTTCAAACGTTGTGAATTATCAGCCAGTTCTCTTTTGCAATTAAAAAAACATTGCGACAAACGGAATGTTGTTTTTCTTAGTACACCCACTGGTGATAGTGGCATTCAGGATTTAGTAAGGATCAAATCACCTATGCTTAAAAACGGCTCCGACTACCTTGGAAATATTCCATTAATAAAAATGATGGCTGAGACGGGCATTCCAACGGTTATTTCAACAGGAATGGCAACCCTCTCAGAGATAGATGAAGCCGTAAGAGCCTTTGAAGATGCCGGCGGAAAAGAACTAATTATTTTACATTGTATTTCACAATATCCAACACCCGCTAATGATGTAAACCTGAATAAGATCAAGTCATTGCAACTTGCATTCAATTATCCAATCGGATTCAGTGACCACACGTATGGCACCACTGCGTCTATTGGAGCATATATTCTTGGCGCCTGTTTTATTGAAAAACATTTTACAATTGACAAGAATTTGCCAGGACCGGATCATAGTTTTTCATCTGACACACAGGAATTCAAACAACTTGTAAGTGCAATTCGCGAAGCAGAAAAAATGATGGGGACAACAGTGATCAAACCAACGCAAAAAGAACTAAAATCAAGAACAGGATATAAACTGTCCTGTGTTGCTATCAAAAATTTATCTAACAACCACAAGATTACTGCCGCAGACATTGCCTTTAGAAGACCAGGAACCGGTATCCCTCCTAATTTAACCCAATGGCTGATCGGACAAACATTAAAACGTAACATACAAAAAGGAGATATATTTACAATCAATGACATCTAAGTCACAAAGCCAACAAGTTGAAATTGAATTAGAAAAGGCGCAGGCAGACGACTGTGAATTATTCTTTACTTGGCGAAATTTACCCGAGATTGTAGCGCTTGGTACACTACAAAATAAAGTATCGTTAGAAGAACACCAGGCCTGGTTCCTAAAAAAAATAAAAAGCAAAAATTCTTTAATATTCACTATTTCACAAAATAAACGTAAGATAGGACAGATAAGGTTTGACAAAAACGGAACTGACGATTGTACCGTCTCTATTTATTTACTACCAGGTTTTCCTGGCAAAGGCAGCGGAGTTGATGCGCTAAAAAAGGGATCTTTAGAGGCTTTTTCCAAATTAAAAATTCAAAAAATTACGGCCATTATCCGATCTGATAATGAGATCAGTCAACGTGCTTTTAGTAAAGCTGGTTTTATCAAACTCACTGCAATCGACAACCAGCATATTAAATTTGAGTTACCTAAATTTCCATTGATACCACACAATAAGATTCAATCCGATCAACATCTTGAAGAATCCGTATTACATACACTCAGAAGCGGATATTGGGCCTGTGGACCTAAGGTTTCTGAATTGGAAGCTGAATTTTGTATTCATTCGAAATTTAAATATGCAATTGCCGTTGCTTCTGGATTATCGGCTATTAGGTTAAGTCTGCTTGCGCTGAATATTAAAAAAGGAGATAAGGTACTGGTCCCGGCTTATAGTTGTGTTGCTCTTGCAAATGCAGTGCTGGCATGCGATGCAACTCCCGTTGCTGTTGATGTAGAGCCGGGTAGCTGGAATATGTCATTCAAAGAGTTCTCTGAATTAAATAAAAAACACAAAGCTAAGGCTTGTATCATCGTAAATACATTTGGGGCAACTACCTCTCTCGATCCATTTCTTAAAACGGGAATTCCGATAATAGAAGATTGTTCACATTCTCTCATTAAATCTTCAAGACCCAAATATGATAAGAACAGAATAGTCATTCAATCTTTTTATGCAACCAAGCTACTTGGTGCAGGAGAAGGTGGAATTATTCTGACCAATACTGAAAAAATTGCCTCTTTTTGCAAGAGTTATCGCGATTATAGTGATCAAAAGTCAAATGGTAAAAGACTCAACGATAAAATGACGGATCTGGAAGCCACCATGGCATTATCGCGCTTGACAACATTGGCGAAAAGCATTGAGAAAAGGAAGGCACTTGCAAAAAAATATACAGAGTTGTTGTCGAAACACGCAATGAAATACAATCTTGTATTACCCAATATGGAAAGTAATAAAACCTTTTACAGATATAGTATTCTGCTAAATGGAACAAATGTCGAAAAGTTAACAAAAACCCTTAAAAATTATGGTATAGATGCCGCACACCCCGTTGAAAACTGGCTGGGAGATTCTATCAAAAAAACCGCTGTAGCAAGCAATGCTTTTAAAAATTTAATTTCACTTCCTCTTTATCCTGCTTTATCGGAAGAAGACATCAGTAGAATTTGTTATTGTTTTTTAAAATCACTTAAATGATCCTCAATTATGGTAGAGAAAACAGACACCAATAAATTTGACAATATTCGCAATTACTACAACAAACTAGTTTCGATCTATGGTAATGATCATAAATCAGCAGATTACGGAAGAGCGGAATCTCAATCAATAAAATTTAAGGTTCTCGCTCAGGTTTTGCCCGACTTAAGTAACAAAACAATATTAGACATCGGTTGTGGCTTGGCTGATTACGCAACGTTTACAGGGTGCAAAAGTTATACGGGAATTGACTTGTCGGAAAAAATGATCGAGACTGCAAAGAAAACGTATCCCAACCTTTCCTTGCACTGCGGAAACTTTCTGGAGCACAATTTCAAACAACAGTTTGATATAGTAAATGCAAATGGCATATTTTATTTATTAGGAAACAACGCGGAAGAAACAATGTACCGTCTCATCCGAAAAATGGTTGAATTGTCAAAAAGTGTTGTGGCATTTAATTCATTAAGTACACTTGCACTAAAAAAAGAAGAAGGAGAATTTTATGCCGATCCTTCAGCAACCCTTAAATTTTGTCAGACTTTAAGTCCTTATGTAACATTAAGACACGATTACTTGCCTCATGATTTCACTATTTACATTTATAAAGATCAGAACATATGACCGTATCTATTAATCAACCGGCTTATTTGCCCTGGTTAGGATACTTTGACAGAATCTACAAATCTGATATTTATGTTGTTCTTGATTCTGTTCAGTTTGAAAAAAATAGTGTGACCAACAGGAACAAAATCCGGACAAAAGATGGCTGGGCATGGCTGACAGTACCTTTACATACAAAGGGAAAATTTGGAGATCTGTCCATTAATAAAATTGAAATTTTCAATCAGACCAACTGGCAAAAAAAGCATTGGGAACAGATTAAGCAGAATTATTCCAAAGCTCCGTATTTTAAAGACCATCGTTCTTTTTTTGAGAGTCTTTATTCAAAGCAATGGGAGACACTGCAACAAATAAATACACATATATTAGATTACCTGATAAACGAACTTGGTATTAAAACAAAAATAATGTATGCCTCCCTATTGAATATTGAGGGAACAAAAGCTGAACTTGTATTAAATATATGCAAACATCTGAACGCTACAAGTTACCTATCAGGACCATTCGGAAGAGATTATCTCGATGAGAAAATATTCGGACAATCCAATATCAAAATCCAATACCACGATTACAATCACCCTCAATATCAGCAGAATTTCCCTAACTTTGAACCATACATGTCAACGATTGATCTGTTATTCAATTATGGAAAAAAAAGCATTGATATCTTAAGTAATTCCTGAAATTATGGCCATTGAGTTTAACAACAAAAAGATCTTATTAGTTGTCGCGCATCCGGATGACGAACTGCTTGGTCTAGGAGGAACTATGCACAAACTGATTAAAGAGAACAACTGCAAAATCAAAGTGATTATACTTGGAGAAGGGATTACCTCACGTTCTGATAGCCGAAATGTAAAAGAATGGTCTGCCGAGTTAAAAAAGCACAGAGCAAATATTGCAAAAGCGGCAAAAACAATTGGATTCAACGGTGGCATAACTCCTTATTCCTTACCTGACAATAGATTTGACTCGATCGCCTTGCTGGATATTGTAAAGATCATCGAAAAAGAAAAGAATGCATTTAAACCTGAAATCATCTTCACCCATCACGGGTCTGACACTAATATAGATCATAGAAGGACTTTTGACGCGGTAATAACTGCAACGAGGCCAATGGCCGGGGAGCCGGTAAAAACAATCATTACGTTTGAAACGCCTTCCTCAACAGAATGGCAGGCAGCAAATTATCCAAACCCATTTTTGCCAAATTTATTTGTTACACTATCCAAAGAAAACATAACCGCAAAAATAAATGCAATGGAATGTTACCAATATGAAAAACGCTACTATCCTCATCCTCGCTCTCCAAAAGCATTAACCATCTTATCTCAACAGAGAGGCATCACTATTGCAACTGAATATGCAGAGGCCTTCATGATCATTCGGCATATAAATTAATTTTAATGCCTAATCTAAAGCCCTTTTTAAAGTCAACGGCCATATATAGCACAATTGGATTTTTACCAGCTATATCTAGGCTAATTTTATTCCCAATATTCATTAAATTTTTAACACCATACGACTATGGCGTTATTGGCTTAACAACAACTGTTGTTAGTATCCTAACAATTATCATGTCACTCGGGTTTGATAGCTCATTTTCCAGACTTTATTTTGATTACAATAAAAATGAAAAAATACTTAATAGCTACCTCTCTACTACTATTATTGTGTTGATACTTTCCAATATTTTTATTATGGGTTTATTATATATACTTGGAAACAATTTGTATTTTTTTATTTTCAAAGACCATTCCTATAAATTCTCTCCTTATGGAATAATTGCAATCATATCTTCGTTTTCAACTGTAATAACTTCCATCATTTTAATTTACTATAGAAATTCACAAAAGCCTTGGAGTTATTTTCTTGTATCATTTAGTGCCTTTATAGTAAGTCTTTTGTTTGAATTTATAGCCATCGTGGTATTAAAGTATAAAGCCGAAGGAATATTGATTGCAAGATTGTCAGGTAATATAATAATTCTTATCGCTTCACTTTCCATTATAATAAATAAAACGGGACTAAAATTTGAAAAGAGATTTATTTCTCCTTCACTGAAATATGGACTGCCAATAATTATTTATTCATTTTTAGGATTTTTTTATATCAATTACGATCGAATAATAATTGAAAATAAACTAAGCATTTCAGACGTTGGTATTTATAATGTTTCTTTTACAATTGCACAGGTAGTTGAGATCATAATATTTTCAATTCATATTGCAGTTCAACCCGACATATCTCTCTTATTAAAAAAACAATCTGATAACCATTCGTTAAAAATTAACAAAATTTTCAGGGGATGGGGCTTACTGGTTTGTTATTTCATTGCCTTCACCTTAGCTGCCTCTCCATACTTTATCTATCATTTCACCAGAAGAGAATATCTCCATTCATTAGATCTTATACCCTTATTATTAATTGGATTTATTTTTCGCTATTTGTATACTGTTTATAACATACCTCTATTCTTCTATAAAATCACAAACAAACTTCCTTGGATAAATTTAGCGGCAAGTATAGTAGCGAT
>Ga0206957_1141_pt1 | contig 15011 bp, 12 predicted proteins | sample Alteio_BWOrgHeat_32_FD_152975 | JGI IMG/M metagenome (GOLD analysis project Ga0206957, IMG submission 152975) | Enriched cells from forest soil in Barre Woods Harvard Forest LTER site, Petersham, Massachusetts, United States -... | ecosystem: Environmental > Terrestrial > Soil > Temperate forest >...
TTTAGGCGCTACCGGGTCGGTCGGGAGGAATGCCGTTGCGCTCCTGGAAGGTGCGGGGGAAAAATTCCAGGTGGTGGCAGTAACCGGAAATTCTAATGTTATACTCCTGGCGGAGCAGGCCAGGCGCGTGAATGCCCAATATGCAGTGATAGCGGAAGAAGCGAAATTTCTCGAACTAAAAGAAGCGTTGCAAGGTAGCGGGATAAAAGCGATGGCCGGGCAGAAGGCCGTCGAGGAAGCGGCGGCCTTGAGTGCCGATTTGGTTATTTCAGCGATCGTCGGAATCGCGGGATTGAAACCGACAATGGCTGCGATAAAATCCGGCGTGGCGGTGGGGCTCGCCAATAAAGAATCTCTGGTTTCCGCCGGAAAATTCGTCATGGAAGTAGCTGCTGGCGCTGGTGTAAAAGTCATTCCAGTTGATTCCGAGCACAACGCATTGTTCCAGATTTTCGATTTCGCTAGGGCCGAAACGGTGGAAAAAATCATGCTGACTGCTTCAGGCGGACCATTCCTAAACCGCAGCCGCGAGAAATTGAAAAACGTCACTCCCGAGCAGGCTTGCCGCCATCCGAATTGGAGCATGGGAGCAAAAATTTCGGTCGATTCCGCGACGATGATGAATAAGGGGCTGGAGATTATCGAGGCCTACCGCCTGTTTCCGGTTGCAGAAAACCAAATTGAAATCATCATCCATCCGGAATCGGTGGTGCACTCGCTGGTTTCATATATAGACGGGCATGTGCTGGCGGGAATGAGCGACCCTGATATGCGGGTACCGATTTCTTACGCACTTTCTTGGCCGGAGCGAATGGCAACCTCGGTGAAAAAACTCGATCTCGCGGCGCTCGGAAAACTGACATTCCAAACGCCCGATGATGCACAATTCCCGGCATTGCGGCTTGCACGGGATGCACTCAGGGCCGGCGGCACAGCGCCGGCCATACTTAATGCCGCCAATGAAGTCGCGGTGGAGAATTTCCTGGTCGGAAAAATCGGCTTTTTGCAAATCAGTGAAATCGTCGCGGCGGTGCTGGGCGGAGTAAAAACAACCGAGCCTGCGAATATAGATGACATACTGGCGGCGGATTCGCAGGCCAGGAATTTCGCAAGCGAACTTATAAGGAAAAAATAATGGAACATTTTCTGCACTCGGCGCAATATATTCTTTCATTCGTTTTCGTAATCTCGATCATCGTGTTCGTGCACGAATTCGGGCATTATTATGTTGCAAAATTATGTGGCGTGAAAATCGAAACTTTTTCCATCGGATTCGGGCCGGAAATTTGGGGCTGGAACGATAAATCCGGGACGCGCTGGAAAATCGCCGTCCTGCCGCTCGGCGGCTATGTGAAAATGTTCGGCGATACCAACCCGGCCAGCGTCCCGGATAGCCAGAAAATCGCGGAATTTTCGCAAGCGGAGAAAAAAATTGCCTTCCACTGCAAGCCGCTCTGGCAGAAAGCGGCGGTAGTGATCGCCGGGCCTGCTTCCAATTTTTTATTCGCCATTGTGGTGCTTTCCTGTTTCTTTATTTATTACGGCAAGCCGCACAGTGTGCCGGAAGTAGGCAGTGTAATGCCGGGCAGCGCCGCCGAGCAAATCGGCCTGAAATCCGGCGATATAGTCGAGGAATTGGACGGCCAGAAAATTGAGCGGTTCGAGGATTTGCGCGTCATCGCCTCGATGAACCCGGATACCAAGATGAAAATTACCTATTCGCGGGGTGGCAAGAAAATCAACGGCAGCATCACGCCGAAACTCTCAGAAAGTCACGATATTTTCGGCAATAAAGTGAAGGTCGGGCTGCTTGGCATCGCGTCGTCCAAGGTCGAGTATGAAAAAATCGGGTTCCCGCGTGCGATATTCGAGGCGTTTAACGAAACTTACCAGCTTTCCATCAACACGTTGAAAGCGATCGGTCAAATTATTACCGGTAAGCGCGATAGCTCTGAACTCTCCGGTATCCTACGCATCGGGAAGTATTCCGGCCAGGCGGCGGAGCAGGGAGCAAGCGCCGTATTATGGCTGATGGTGGTGCTTTCGGTGAATCTGGGGTTGGTGAACCTGTTCCCGATCCCGATGCTGGATGGTGGCCATCTACTCTTTTACGCGATAGAAGCTGCAAGTGGCCGTCCGCTGGCCGAAAGATTCCAGCAGTTCGGGTTCAAATTCGGTCTGGCGGTTTTGGTCGCGCTAATGCTTTTCGCTACTTTCAACGATTTGAAATATTTCAATTTGTTTTGATATTTTTTAAATGCCCGACAAATGCCTGATTTTGAAGACATATTGCAGCAGCTTAAAAAACAAAGCGCGCAGGACGAGATAAGGAAGGGCCGGAAAGCTGTCGCCTTGGATTTCGACAAGGCCAGGGACCCGGCGCCAAAAATCATCGCCAGCGGCAAGGGTGTGATCGCGGAAAACATCATCGAAATCGCCAAGCAACACAACATCCCCATCCATGAGGATAAAAACCTGGTGGAAATTCTCTCCAGCCTGGAGCTAGATTCGTTCATACCGCTTGAGGCGTATGTGACGGTGGCACAAATCCTGGCCTTCATCTATAAAAACAACGCTGAAAGCAGGAGATAAAATGGATTCCGACCTTACGGAAAAACTCGATAGTGCGGTGGAATTCCTGGATGATTGCGACAGAAGCCTTGATGCCGGGCAGATAGTGGTGCTGACCCAGTTCGAGAATGATATGGTGAAGCTCTGTGCAAAAATCCAGGGGAAAAACCGTCAGGAGGCGCAATCATACATCGCCCGACTGCAAACCATAGTGGAAAAACTGAACCTATTGGAAGGCCGGATGCAGAAACGAAAAATGGGGTTGAAGCGGCAGCTGGAAGATTTAAATTCCGGGCATAAGGCGGCCAGTGCCTACGTGAAGGCGCAAAAGCCTAAAGACGAGAAATAATGGAAACCGTCGCCATCATAAAATCATTGCTCGCGCTATTGTTCGTGACCGGCTTGATCGGCATTACCGCGCTGCTCGCCCGGAAATTCGGGCCGGGAAAATTTCTGGCGGCGGGATTCAAGCCTAACCGCGAAAGGCGGCTGAAGGTCATCGAAACCCTGCCGCTTGACGCCAGGCGCAGGCTGGTGTTGATAAAGCGCGATGGGGCGGAGCATCTGCTTCTTCTTGGTACTGGGCAGGATATAGTGGTCGAGCGCGGGATAAGGAAGCCGAGAAGGGAATATGAATAGGCTGTTATCCGCTATCCGTTATCCGTTATTCGTTATTTTGATAATGGCAGCCGTTCTTATTCTGCCACATTCCGCCATCGCCCAAACCTTGAGCCTCGATCTTGGCAAAAGCGGCGGAACGGCGACGGGGAAAATCCTCCAGCTCATCGCCATTACTACGGTTTTAAGTCTTGCGCCGTCCATCTTAATGATGGTGACGAGCTTCACCCGCATCATCATCGTGCTTTCGCTGCTGCGTAGCGCGCTCGGCATTCAGCAATCGCCGCCGAATTCGGTGTTGATAAGCCTGGCGCTTTTCCTCACCGCTTTCATCATGGCGCCGACGTTCGAGACCGCATATAATAACGCCGTCGAGCCGCTGATCGCTGAAAAAATAACTGAAAAACAGGCATTCACCGAGGCAGTGAAGCCATTCCATTCCTTCATGATGAAAAACGTGCGCGAGAAGGATTTATCGCTGTTTATGGATATGGCGAAAATCGATCAAGTGGAAACGCCGGACGATACGCCGCTACATGTGCTGATTCCGGCCTTCATGATCAGCGAATTGAAGCGTGCGTTCGAGATCGGTTTTCTGATTTATATTCCGTTCCTCATCATCGACATGATGGTGGCTTCCACGCTGATGTCCATGGGGATGATGATGCTGCCGCCGGTATTGATTTCGCTGCCGTTCAAGCTGATTTTCTTCGTTCTGGTGGATGGTTGGTACCTCATCTGCGGCTCGTTGGTGAAAAGTTTCGTGACCTAACCTCTTGCCTGCACCCACATTATTCCTTATATTCCGCCCCTCGATGGAATTTATTACGAAACATAAATGGCTCTAATCGTTCAGAAATTCGGCGGGACTTCGGTGGCCGGGCCTGAGCGCATCCGGAACGCCGCCATGCGTGTGAAATCCGAATTGGATAAGGGAAACCAGGTTGCCGTCGTGCTTTCGGCGATGAGCGGCGTCACCGACGAGCTGGTTGGCCATGCGCGCGAACTTTCCAGCTTAAAAACCCCGGAAGCGCTGGCGGAATATGACACCGTCGTGGCATCCGGTGAGCAGGTGACGGTGGGGCTTTTGGCGCTGGCGCTCCAAGAAATGGGCATAAAATCCAGGTCATTTTTAAGCTGGCAGGTGAAAATCAAAACCGATGAAACGCACGGCAAGGCGCGCATCGAGGAAATCGACGCACATATTATAGAGGAATCGCTGGCGCGCGGTGAGGTGCCGGTGATACCGGGCTTCCAGGGCGTAACTGCGGAGGGCCGGGTGACAACGCTGGGGCGCGGTGGTTCGGATACTTCCGGTGTGGCACTGGCCGCCGCATTGAAAGCCGATAGGTGCGATATTTATACCGACGTCGAGGGTGTTTATACCACCGATCCGCGCATCGTGACCAAGGCGCGGAAACTGAATAAAATTGCCTATGAGGAGATGCTGGAAATGGCGAGCCTCGGGGCGAAAGTTTTGCAGACCAGGTCGGTTGAGATGGCGATGAAATACAAGGTGCGGGTGCAGGTTTTATCCAGCTTCACCGACGCACCGGGAACTTTATTAGTTGATGAGGAGGAAGTTATGGAACGCAGGCTTATAACGGGGATTGCATATACAAAAACCGATGCGCGGATCACGCTGGCGGGAGTTGCCGACCGCCCCGGCATCGCCGCCAGCGTGTTTGGACCACTGGCGGATGCCGAGATAAACGTCGATATGATCGTGCAGAACGTATCGGCGGACGGAACGACGGACATAACTTTCACGGTCGCAAAAACTGACTTGGCCCGTGCCGAGGATTGCTTAAAAAAAGCGCAAGCCGAATTGAAATATAAAAAGATGATCACCGATCCGAACGTCGCCAAAGTTTCGGTGGTGGGTGTGGGACTCAAAAGCCATGCTGGCCTGGCGCAGAAAATGTTTCAGACCCTGGCGGAAAAAAACATCAACATCCTGGTGATTTCCACTTCGGAAATAAAAATCAGCGTGCTGATCGCCGAGGAATATATGGAACTCGCCATCCGCAGCTTACATACGGCTTATGGGCTGGAGGGGTAGCAGCTAAAACCTATTGCTCTCTGTAATTTACTCTATCTAGATTTAGTTTGGAATTACCGGTTATCTCGTTAACCGCAAATATCGTAATTGCTTCCAGATATTCCTGCCGGTTGGTTTTTACCCAACCCTCGGAAAGTTTTGACATTTCTTGAACGGTTTTGGCAATTTCCCCAAGAATATCCCTCATTTTTGTCTTTTGGTTCGGCCTGGTGCCAAAAAATCCTTCCACTTCATGGTCACCGATTTCCCCAATATTTTGGAAGTTTGCGCTTATGGCAACAGCAGTGAGCATCGGGGCGTTTTTAGCAATTTCGGCCAATTCGGGGTTCTTTTGCAATATATTAACTACATCGACTGGGGCCACATTATGGCCATTTTTGACCTTATTTTCCCCACCCATCATATGATTTGCTCTGCTACGATTGTGATTGCCCGAAAGTATTGCAGTCAATGCGCGGAATGCCGACTTATTGGAAAATAGTTGCAGTGCCTCGATTTCTAATTTTATTATGCTATTGTCTTGTTCTGCAGTAATCGCACCCACCCGCACTTTTTTCTCTGGCGGGGTTTTTTCTCTCTCTTTCTCAGCTATTATAGCCCTGCGCGTTTGGGGATCAGCCGATTTGGCTTTCTTTTCTTGCAGCGCAGGCTTTATATTAGGTCTCGGTTGAAATACCTTTTCTCCAAATTTACTTACAAATGCTCTTAATTTATTTGCACTGGGAATATCGTTATGATCTCGTTCCAATTTTGCTGCCGCGTCATTTCTTAGCAGGATTATTGCCCCTGCCAAAGCATAGATCAAAATGCTTTTATGCGATGGCCCTATAACGCTAGCAGCATGATTGTATGGTACAGAAGAGATGTCACTAAATTGCCTTTTTCCTGACATAAGATCACCTAATAGGCCGGATTCTAGGTCTGCTATAAGCGGCTTAATATTGTCTATTAGTGCATTAAAATTTTCCCTAAATGCATTCATTTGCCTCTCTCCTCCTGATAAGCAGCTTAATTGGTTGAGATCATCGTTTAGTTGGTTGAGATCATCTTGAGAGGATGTTCTGAGTTTTCTTCTAGCTGAATCGGGATCGTGAGCCTTTATGAATTTTTCTACAAGGCTTTTTACAAGGTCTTGGTCTTTTCTCCACGCATTTCTTTTGAGTATTTCCTTTCTAAAATGTTTAGCTAACCCTTCATAAATTTGCAGAACTATGGTTGAGCCGGTCACCTCCGAGAATCTAGCCATTCTTTCTTGATTGGTCTTATCTTCTTGATCCCAAACACCCTCAATTCCAGTCCTTTCGATCAAGAGGTTTAGTGTCGCAAACATGTTCCGTTGCGATCTGGTAAGGTTCTCGTCTACATTGGTAAAAAGGGCCATAAAATTACCTTAGTTTGGTTGTAATCCAAAAAGACAGAATAGCTTAAAAATAGTTAACAAATAGTTAACGGGCCAAAGAATATTTTTGACTATTGGCCACTGATTAGCTATTGATTAGCCATAAAAAAATCACAAAAATACAGTAATGAGCAGTAGATTAGGTCATCTCTGGAAGCACGGTGCCGCCTTCCTCGGCTCCCCATACGCCATAATGGGTGGGGCGATGACGTGGGTTTCGGAAGCAGGTTTGGTTTCCGCCATATCGAACGCCGGGGGATTCGGGGTAATCGCCTGCGGCGCGATGCCGCCTGCCGTTCTTGAAAAGGAAATCCGCATTACCCGCGTGAAAACCGCAAAACCTTTCGGCGTAAACCTAATCATCATGCACCCGGAATTGAATGCGCTGATTGATGTCTGCATCGCAGAAAAAATCTCGCATATTGTGCTGGCGGGTGGGTTGCCGAAGGCTGTAACCATATCCAAAATAAAAAACGCCGGAATAAAAGTGCTGTGTTTTGCGCCCGCCTATGCCATTGGGAAAAAGCTGGTGAAAATGGGTGCGGACGCGCTGGTGATCGAAGGAATGGAAGCCGGCGGGCATATCGGTCCGGTTTCAACTTCCGTTCTTGCACAGGAAATATTGCCGGAAATGGCTAAGGAATTTCCCGAGATCCCGGTGTTCGTTGCCGGTGGTATCGGCCGCGGCGAGGCGATGGTGGCATACTTAGAAATGGGAGCAGCGGGTGTGCAGCTCGGCACAAGATTCGTTTGCGCGCATGAATCGATTGCGCATCCGAATTTCAAGCGGGCATTCATGAAGGCTGCGGCCAGGGACGCCGTCCCTTCGGTGCAGATTGACCCGGAATTCTCAGTGATTCCGGTTCGGGCTTTGGCCAACAAGGCAACGGATGAATTCATCGGCGTGCAACGGCAGGCTATCGAGGACTACCGTGCCGGAAAACTGGATAAGAAATCGGCGCAACTAAAAATCGAGCATTTCTGGGCCGGGGCACTGCGCCGCGCAGTGGTGGATGGTGACGTGGAAAAAGGCTCACTGATGGCCGGACAATCCGTCGGTATGGTTAAGGCAGAGCAGAGCGTTGCAGCGATCATCGCGGAATTGATCGCGCAGGCGGAGGCGTATTTAGTCGGCTGAAGTATTTTATTGTCGTCCCCGCGTAGGCGGGGATCCATAACCAGAGGCTATCCAGGTTATCGCAAACATTTGCCGCCTATGGAATATGGGTTCCCGCCTTCGCGGGAATGACACCATCTTTTTATCACTCCCTGGATTTCTTTATTTCCTTATAAAGCTCGCGCAGGATTTCCTTCATGCCTTTTCCGGTGGCGGCGGAAATGGCCATCACCGGTTTTTTCGAGCTTTTTTCCAGTTTCTTTTTTACCATCGCAATTTCCTTCGCATCCAGCAGATCGCATTTGCTGAGTGCGATAATTTCCTGCTTTTCCGCCAATAATGCGCTGTATTCCTTCAATTCCTTCCGCACGGTTTTGTATGATTTCACCGCATCTTCCGCCGTTGCATCCACCAGGTGCAAAATCACCCCGCAGCGTTCTATATGTTTCAAAAACCTAACCCCCAGGCCGATTCCCTCATGCGCGCCTTCGATCAAACCCGGAATGTCGGCCAGCACGAATTCGTTATCGTCGGTATGCACGACGCCAAGTTGCGGCTTCAAAGTGGTGAACGGATAATCGGCGATTTTTGGTTTTGCCCGGCTGACGGCGGCCAGGAATGTTGATTTTCCGGCGTTCGGCAACCCGACCAATCCGGCATCCGAGAGTAATTTCAGGCGCAGCCACACCCACATTTCCGCGCCCGGCCAGCCTGGGGTAGAGCGACGTGGCGCCCGGTTGGCGCCGCTTTTGAAATTGATGTTGCCCTGCCCGCCATCGCCGCCTTTGGCGAGGATTATTTTCTGCCCCGGTTCGGTGATGTCGGCCAGCAATGTTTCACCATCCTCCATGAATATTTGTGTGCCGACGGGAACGGGAACGACTAGATCATCCGCCGATTCGCCGGTACGGTTGCGGCCCATGCCGTGATGGCCGACACGCGCCTTGAAATGCTGCTTATAGCGGAAATCGATCAGGGTATTTAAGCCCGAAACGCCCTCGAATATCACGCTGCCGCCGCGCCCGCCATCCCCGCCGTCCGGCCCGCCCATCGGTGCATTGGCTTCACGCCGGAAGCTGACGCAACCCGCGCCGCCGTGGCCGGATTGGATGAATATTTTCGCCTCGTCGATGAATTTCATGGGGGGTGTCTAGCATGAATTCTCTCCTAAATCCCCAAAAATCCAATCAATGCCGATGAATATATTACTCCGCTAAGCAATATATATTCATCAGCCAGAGAAGCGCTAAAATCCATCGTGCCTTCGGCAACCCGATATCTCTCAAACCCAGCTTCAAGCAAACCTTCGGAAAAAACTTCAATTTCTTTATGAAAATCCTCATCGAAATTTATTCGCTCCAGCATCGATACCATTTTCTAAAAAAGGTTTTGGCACGCCCTCATATAACCTAATTTTCATTGTATTCCTCGTGCTTCGCCACCATTTCAGTATACACACTGACAATCTATATGCTGTCAGATTGAGTATTGGTGAGTATCGGTCATGCAAGCTGCAATATTTTTAAGGGTTTAAGATGTTTTTCATAATGCCGCCAGCGCCCTATGGATTCCTTGTATATTGGCTGACGTACCTGCCAGGCGCTTGCAGTTTCTATTGCACACGGATTGGTGTGGGGGGCAATGCAACGTTCGTTCCATTCCAACCCTAGAAAATTAAGCATTACACGCACCGCTTGTTCCGTGTTCGTAATCATATCTTCATAGCTGATTTCAATCATCTTTATGGGCAGAACCTTACGCCAGTGCTTCATGAGCTTTATATATTCCCCATAAAAATGGCCAATATTCCTGAGCTCGAATGAATAATCAAAATCCAAGGAAAACCGCTGAAAATAATTGGAAAGACATGTATCCAGGGGATTACGAATACAATGAATAATGCGTGATTTCGGAAACAGCATCGAGATTAATCCCAGGTGCTTGAAATTAAGTGGATGTTTGTCAATAATGTACGGAACATCTGAACCAACGTCACGCCTCAGACGTTTTTCATAGTCATTGATCATACTGGAAGTTATGGCAGGAGTGAGATGCTCTACTGCCTGCGGATATGGGATTCCATCCTCAATTAATTCCGGCAGGCTTGAGGTCAGTGCCATAATGGTTGATAGTTCTCCCGCTGTAGCAATGGAAGGGTGATTGGATAATATATTCCCCATAAGAGTAGTACCGGATCTGGGCATTCCTACAATAAATATAGGCGATTGGCTATCTGATGCGAACGCAAACTTCTGAGCCAGAAACTCCTTACTGAAAACTTCAATTATACCGTTGATCATTCCAGTGATCATGTCCGGATTATAAGAAGCATTGGTATTGCAAATTTTATTTGCCTGCCGGTAGTGTTCAAAAGCTTCATCATAGAGACCGCAATCATCGTAAATTTTACCCAGGGAGAAATAAAAATACTCCCTGTCTTGTAATGAGATGCCAGACTTACCGAGCAAAATTCTAATATTTTTTATATCCGCATTATCTGTGTCCCGATATTTTTTGATTCTCGTCAAATTGAACAAGGCGCTTGGAAAATCCGGTTTTAGCGCAAGTGCTTTAAGAAACATCTTTTCTGCTTCCTGCATATTGCCTTTGCTCACTAAAGTATTGCCTATGTTGGCATAGGCTTCGGCGTAATCAGGTTTAAGTGCTATGGCTTTTTCATAACTTGCCAGCGCCTCATCAAACCACTTCATATCATGCAGTGTATTGCCCCGGTTGACATAGGTTCCGGCAATGTTAGGTTTAAGTGCTATGGCTTTTTCATAACTCGCCAACGCCTCATCATATCGCTTCATTTCATGCAAGGTATTGCTTTGATTTATATAGGCCTCTGCACAGTCAGGTTTAAGCTCTATGGCTTTATCGTAACTCGCCAACGCATCATTGAAGCGTTTCAGCGCTTGCAGAGCAATACCTTGGTTTATATAGATCTCGGCATAATCAGGTGTGAGAGCTATGGCTGTGTTAAAACTAGCCAATGCTTCTTCATACCGTTGTAGTGCTTGCAAAACAGCTCCTCGATTATAATAGGTTCCGGCAACCTCAGGCTCCAATGCTATGGCTGTGTTAAAACTAGCCAATGCCTCATCATACCGTTTCAATGCGTGCAAAACACCACCTTGGTTATTATAGGCCTCCGCATAGTCAGATTTAAGCTCTATCGCTCTATCGTAACTCGAAAGCGCCACGTCATATCGTTTCAGTGCCAGCAGAGCAGCGCCTTGGTTGTTATAGGCTTTGGCATAATCAGGTTTAAGCTCTATAGCTTTTTCGTAACTTGCTAACGCCTCCTCGAATAATTGCAATCCTTGCAGGGCATTGCCCCGGTAGTAATAAGTTTCGGCATAGCCAGGCGCCTCAGCGACAATAAGATTGTAAATATCTATTGCAGCTTGGAAGCTTCCAAGCTTTTGTTCCTTTAAGGCTAATGCGTGAGCTTCCTCAAGTGTATACGATCTGTTGCACAAGAGAACCGCCTTATGCCCGGCTTGAGCCTGTTTTACGGGACTTTGCTTTCTATTCGTAGCGCTAAATAGACCCAAGAGTTGATTGCTGCCAAGCATTATAATTAAAAAAACTTAGTTGAAAGTATTTAATATAACGTATGAGCTGGAGAAAATATTACGTCCTCAGAATGTCCATGAAGAGAATCGACTTACCCCTGGATTGGGTAGAGCAGAAGCAACTTCTAAAGATTGCCTAACCTCATCGTTGATCTCCAAACTGGTCACCAGAGAGAATAATCATAATTACGCCGGAAACCAGCTTCTGCCCTTATCTCCAGTCTACCTTCATTCCAAATGCCCTCTATGGCGAACCAATCTCTGGCCCGCTTTCGCCCTTTGGGCTACAGTGAGGCATCCGCTTCTCTAACGCTTATGTCGCGACTCGTCGCACCGAAGCGTAAGCGAAGGCGGATGGTGGAGCCAATCGGGATCGAACCGACGACCTCAACACTGCCAGCGTTGCGCTCTCCCAGCTGAGCTATGGCCCCACGTTCCAAAAATCAGAAACCTGAAATTGGAAGCCGGAATCTAAGGAAATTTGCGCTCACAGGCAAGAAAATTTTAAGTGCTTGAAAACTTCCGCCCGGCAATTTACCCTTTCCCGGTTATAAAGGAGGCATTAAAAAATGCAGGATTCGCGGCAAATCATCGAACACGCCTGGGATGCGCGGGATATAATAAACTTCGCTGAGGTGCTGGACGTGCAGGCAGCGGTGAAGGAAACGCTGGAAAAACTGGACAGCGGACAATTACGCGTCGCCGAGAAAAAATCCGGCAAATGGGAAGTAAATCAATGGCTGAAAAAAGCCATATTGCTTTCGTTCCGCATCAATCCTCTAAAGATTTATGACGCGGGAGAGGATTTAAAATGGTGGGATAAAGTGTCCCCGAAATTTTCCGGCTGGAGTGAGGAAGAATTCAAAACCACAGGATTCCGGGTAGTTCCCGGCTGCTTTGTGCGGCATTCGGCCTACATCGCCAGAGATGCCATATTAATGCCAAGTTTCGTCAATGTCGGCGCCTATGTCGGCGAGGGGACAATGGTGGATACCTGGGCGACGATCGGCTCATGCGCCCAGATCGGGAAAAAATGCCATATATCCGGGGGTGCAGGCATCGGCGGCGTATTGGAGCCGTTACAGGCCAATCCGGTAATAATCGAGGATAACTGCTTCATCGGTGCGCGCTCTGAGGTCGCCGAGGGCGTGATCATCGAGGAAGGTGCGGTGATCTCAATGGGCGTGTTTTTGGGCGCATCGACCAAGATAATCGATCGCGAAACCGGTGAAATCACCTATGGCCGCGTACCAGCTTATTCGGTGGTAGTACCGGGTTCGATTCCCTCCCTCTCCCCACTGTTTGAGGGAGGGAAAGAGGGGAGGGTGGCTCCATCGCTCTATGCCGCCGTAATAGTTAAGAAAGTCGATGAAAAAACCAGAAATAAAACCTCGATCAATGAATTATTGAGGGCATAATTATGGATCGCCGCCGCGCTTAAAACAGAAGGAACGGCTGAAAGTTATCCGGAAGATGAGTAGGGAAATAACATCTTTTGAAGTTTAAAATGATCCCCACCTTCTCTCCAGATGGTTTGACTTTTCCGCCTGATGGGATTATAAAACCCGCTCTTCGGCAATGTGGGGGTGTAGCTCAGCTGGGAGAGCACCTGCTTTGCAAGCAGGGGGTCATCGGTTCGATCCCGTTCACCTCCACCATTACCTAATCCGACCAAGTCCACTGAAACCCATTAAATAAAGCGCTGGAGCCACTTTCCCCGGAAAGAGGCTCCACCTTTGTCTATGATTGTCCTGACATTTCGGGGTAACATGGGGTAACTATACGGGTAACTCGACTTTTGAAAAAGGAGGTTACCCCACAATGCACTTATCAGCCACTACGATCAAAAATGCGAAGCCGGGAAGCAAGCCCCACCACGCTTCGCCTTCGGCTACGCGTGGCGCAGCCATGCGGAGACGATCTTAGGCGAAGCAGTGCCAGGCATAGCCCAAAGGGCGACGACGGGCTGGAGCAGATTATGTGGTATGTCTATATTATCAGAATCATCAACTGTGCAAGCTATATAAAACCCGCCCCGCAGGCCGAGCATGCAGTTGATATGATACGTGGGCTTGTTCCTAATATCTCTTACACGAAAGCAAAATCCGAAGACTGCATGTGGGCGTCGCCAATGACGTCGATGGTTTTATTATTGTACGTCACTATCGAATTGCTGCCGCTTGTAGCCACATTGAAATTTGAAACGCCGGAGGGAATATCGATAATGTCCTGTCCGTGTACGAAGCCGTTTATCGTATCGGTTTCCGAATTCGCGGTGGCATAAAAATAGTTGACTACGGTATGCGCATTGCTGCCCAGAGTTATGGTATTTCCGGTGGTTCCTCCGGTTGCGCTAAAAATGGTGTCGGTACCATTGCTGACGATGGTATTGGTGCCGCCACCTGCATCTACCGTAACGCTACCGGCCGCGGCAGTCGTTATGGAATCATTGCCTGTGCCGCCCAGTATTGCATCATGTCCGGTGCCGCCGGTTATGGTACTGGCTCCAGTGCCGCCATAGATGGTGTTGTTACCCGAGCCGCTGTCGGTGATGGTTTTTGTGCCGATTTGCGCCTCTATGAAGTTGCTGCCGCTGCCGGTTATGGAAATCGTATCGCTGCCTTGCGAAGCGATAAGAGTATCACCTGTGCCGCTGACGACGTCGTGATTGCCGCTGGTGCTCCCGAAAGTATATATATATGCATTATTGCCGCCGACGCTGATGCTGTCGTTGGAACCGGTCTCTGAATTTACCGTATCATTGGCCGAACCGCTGCCGATACTGATATTGTCCGAACCCACAGCCGATCCGACTATAGAGTCATTGCCGCCGGTGCCGGTTACGAGGACAGTATTATGGCCTGCGGTGCCGCCGACCAGTGTATCGGAGGAGCCGGCGTTGCCGTTCAGGCTATCGCTTCCGGTGCCGCCGTAAATGGATTCGGTAGCTGCTGCGGCTACTGTATCATTGAACCCGCTCAAAACCATGTTCCCGACGAATCCGGTGATGGTATCGGTATGGGATGATACACCAGAACCTATCGTTGCCGAGCTGCTGGTGGCACCAAGTGAGATATTTACTGCCGCAGGAGCGTAAGCATAGCTTAAAGTATCGTTGAAGCCGTATGAAGCGCCATTAACGGTATTGGTTTCGAAAGTGATGTTGTTGCTGCCGCCGGTGCTGTATATCAGCTCGTGAAGGCCGGTTCCCGCATCGATGGTATTGGTTCCCAAGCCCGCATCGATGGTATGGTTACCCGAACCGGCGTTAATGGAATCGTTGCCGCCGAAGGTCATTATCAGATCATGCCCGGTGCCACCGGTGACGCTATCGTTTCCCGCACCGTAAATGGTATTATTTCCGCCGCCATTATCCACCAGGATATTCGCGCCTTCCTGCATATCTATCAGATTACTTCCATTATTGCCGCCGGCGATGGTGATATTATCCGCACCCTGCGAGCCGATTATGGTATTGGCTCCGGAAGCGATATTCAACTGCTCCGGTCCCGTGCTGCCATGCATATATACATAGTTGCCGGTGGCGGCGCTGGCTATATTGATCGTATCGTTTCCGCCCTGTTCGGTATTTATATTATTGCCGCTACCATTGACGGTGAATAAATCCCCGCCGTTCAGCGCGCCGACGACGGTATCGCTGCT
>Ga0206957_1142_pt1 | contig 14829 bp, 15 predicted proteins | sample Alteio_BWOrgHeat_32_FD_152975 | JGI IMG/M metagenome (GOLD analysis project Ga0206957, IMG submission 152975) | Enriched cells from forest soil in Barre Woods Harvard Forest LTER site, Petersham, Massachusetts, United States -... | ecosystem: Environmental > Terrestrial > Soil > Temperate forest >...
AACATCTAAATCAGCTCGTTCTGTTGTTCTTTCCCTGTTTTACAACGTCTTATCGGCACCTTCATGCATTAGCGTTATAATTTACAACGCCACCGAACTCCCCATCAAGCCTGCTATGGTTTGCGGTATAGTGGCGAGTTGGGTGTTTACGGTGTCGGCCATATTGGCTTGCAGGGCGGCGCTCAAGTCGCTGTCGGAATAAGTGACGGGATTGCCGTTATCATCCGTTCCGGCAAGCGGCGTGCTGGCGATGAATTCCACGTTGCTGCCGTTAATTTCCACGGCGGCGGCCCAGTAAGCGTTTGCTGCGTCTTTCCAGGTATTGACGGTGGTGGCTGTTATCATAATGGTTTCTCCTATAATATTGTTATGCCTGAAATGCTGTAAGTGTAAGATGATGAATCCCCGGCCACCACATTAACACGCCAGGTTCTCGGCAATAATACCTGCGATTTTTGCGTTATGCCGCCCGCCGCCGAATCGAGGGCGGCGGGGTATAAATCGTAAACATAAGTGCCGGTGGCGGTTACTGCGGCCGGAGTAGTATTCAGCTGGTAATAGCTTCCGCTGATGCTGTCTTTGCCTTGGATTTGCACCTGCAATCCGCCGGTGCCGCTTGCCGCGGTTACCGAAAGCACGATTCTAACGCCCCGGCCGTTAAAATTAGTTTGGTCGCCGGAATTCGTAGTGGCGGTGCGGGCGGAGGTAAGAATAGTAAGGTCGTTATTGTTTCGTGGACGGTCAGCTGTAGCGCCATTAAAAAGATGCGAATATGTTGAGCGAACAGCGCCGGCAAAATCTATTAGTCCTCCAGGAGAGGAAGCGTCGCCCGGCGCGACGGTACTGCCTATCGTCGTGACAGTTGCTCCCGTTAGCGATAACCATAAATTTTGACGTTGTCCCGATGTTACCGCGGAAGGTGTGCTACTACTCGCATAACCACCAACTTTTACCGGGTTGCCGCTATCGGTCGCGCCGGAGGCCACGTCTCCGTTAATATGCTGGTTTCCACTCGTATCCGTGGCAAATGTTCTGGCGTTCGTGCCGTCCGAACCGGCAATCAATACCGGATTACCCGATACCGCAGTGCCGGAAGCCGCCCCGCCCACGGCTTTCATCTGGCCGGTGGAATCGCTGGAGATTGTTACCCGCGTTGTTCCTGCGTCCGTGGCGCCGTTATTAACGCTCATCGCCGTCCCGGAAATTTGCGCATTGTTGACTTGGATTTTGCTAGAGGTGACCGCTCCGGCCAGCGCGGCCAGATTACCGCCGCTTTCCAGCGCCAGCAGAGAAGTATTCAAATTAGTTCCGGCATTGGCAGTCACCTGCCCCAGCGCATTCGTTCCCGCGGGCAGAGCCGCCGCTATTTTGGCATTCACATTACCGCTGCTATCGGTGGAAATCGTCCTCGCATTCGTGCCATCCGAACCGCCGATTAAAACCGGTGCTCCGCTTACCGCAGCTCCGCTTGCCGCACCGCCGACAACTACGCCTGAAAGAATTGCTGACATATTAATCTCCTAAATTATATTCCATTGAGTTCCGTTATAAGTGACGGTTGCGGCATTGCCGTTTCCGTTAATTATATAAGTAGTTGCACCATCTATGTTGCCCGCTGCCGGCGCGATAGTAATATTGTAAGAATTGGCATTTCCCGCTCCGTCTTTGATTATATGGGTTTGCCAGGTGGCGGGGCTGGAAGGCAAATTCACCGTAGTTGCCGCCGGGGTGGTTTTATTAATCACGATTATATAATCGGAATTAGTGAGGGTAACCGCGCCGGAAGCGGTGATTACCCTGCCGTTTAACACTTGCCCGCTGCCGAAAGTAGCGATTCCGGAAGCGCTGAGCGTGGTAAAAGCCCCGGCAGCGGCCGATGTTCCGCCTATCGGAGTGCTGTTAATCGCGCCGCCGGTGATGATTCCGGCATTAATCCATTTCGTATCGAAATCCGTATTGCTGTTTTTCGCCAGCACCTGGCCGCTGGTGCCGCCGATTGGTACGCCCTGCCCGGAAGGCCCTTGCGTTCCCGCCGTGGCTACGGTTACGGCCTGGTCTTGAACGATTACTGTGGTGCTCATCTTGTTACATCCTGGTTTATAATGACATTGCCTTGCAGCAGGCGGGTTACATTGCCGGAATTATCGGTGAGAATCAGGTCGTAAACCCCGTGTGTTTGCGTGATGGCCGCGGTGGCCGCGCTGCTCATGTAAATGGCTATCGTTCCCGCCGAGCCGCCAAGGGTAATCCCGCCATTTGAGGTGGTGAGATTAATAAAAGAAGAAGTATCGCTGGGGGTTGCCCGCATCATCATATTGGCGGTAAACCCGCTTAAATTTATCGGGTTGTTGTTTTGATCCTTCCATGTGATGGGCAGATTGAATGTCGCGCCCTGCTCGATGACTATATCGTAATTTCCCGCTGTCATGAAATATTCCCGTCTAGGTTGTCCATATAAGCGGAAGCTAGGTGAAGTTTGGACAGTCCGGAAGTCGTTAATTTTTATTTTTGAATAATAATTGGCGTAAAAATTCCCCCGGCCCCGTCTTTAGAGAAAGCAGCCTAATTACAGTATATTAGCGAAGAACTTTCCCCTCCATAAAGTTATATTTTCGTGTGATCCCGCAAAGTAATATAAAAATAATTTTCTCATGTTAACCTTTTGTTAATAAATTTAATGTAACCTTGTTTTTTACCAGGATAAATTTATTGATGGAAAATATGACTGCTATGAATGCGAAAATGCCAAGCCCGGAACAGCGGGAAACTTATGAGAATATCATAAAGCTTTATGATTATGCCGAAGCAATAATCGAAGCCATCGAGCAAAACCCCGAACCTTTCCCGGAATTGCGCCTGAAACTAGTCGAGCCGGTACTGGACCAAATCGAAGAATCCGCCGAAGTGCTGGCGGAAATTTATATCCATTACATAGAAACGGGGAAGAAACCGAGTTCGAGGAGCAAGATAAAAGTCGAAGTTGCGATTAGGAAAATTTTTGCGGCAATAGATAGTTATCGTGAGTCGGTTAAAAGAATAGATTGGAAAATTAATTAGGGGAGGTTTGAGATGAAAAATATTCCGGAAGAAGCTGTTATTGATGGAATGTATGATCACTTGCGGGAGAGAGTGACGCGTGGTTTTTACCCGCTCTTTCAAAACCTAGCCTTAAGAAGAGATGATATAGAAGTCGGTGAGTCTACCGGTAGAGGATAACTTCCTTTTAAAGTTTCCCCCCAAGAAAAAACCTCCCAGGTTCCCCCGGGAGGTTTTTTCTATAGTAATTCGTTATCCCCGGCTGAGACCTAAGGATCGCTTCGTTCGGCATATCGTAACGCTGATAGGAGCGATCCCCGCTTAAAGCGGGGATGACAAATAAAAACCTTAACTAAACGCCTCATCCCAGCTGCCTTTCGTCGCCGCCTTGGTATATTCGGTGACGCGGTTTTCGAAAAAGTTAGTATGCTCGACGCCGTTTAATATTTCATCCAGCCACGGCAGCGGGTTTTTGTTGATGTTGTATATCGGCTGTAAATTCAGCTGCAGCAGCCTTCTATCGGCGATGTAGCGGATATATTCTTTCACTTCCTTAGACGACAATCCTTGAATCGAGCCGTCGATATTGAAGCATAAATCGATGAAGGCGTCTTCGTGATTCACGATTGTGGAGCAGGCGACATAAATTTCGCGCACCAATCCTTCGGTATAAATTTCCGGGTTTTCATTCAGGAAAGTTTTGAATAATTGGATGATGGAATTGGTGTGTAAAGTTTCATCGCGCACCGACCAGGAAACGATTTGCCCCATGCCTTTCATTTTGCCGAAGCGCTGGAAATTGAGCAGGATGGCAAACGATGCGAAAAGCTGCAAGCCTTCGGTGAATGCGCCGAACACCGCTAAAGTTTTCGCGATATCCTCTTTCGTATCGACGCCGAATTCCTGCATGTAATCATATTTATCCTTCATCTCCTTATATTTCATGAAGGCCTGATATTCGGTTTCCGGCATGCCGATAGTATCCAGCAAATGCGAGTAAGCGGCGATGTGAATCGTTTCCATATTGGAAAATGCCGCCAGCATCATCTGCACTTCGGTTGGTTTAAACACCCGGGAATAGTGGCGCATATAGCAATTATTGACTTCAATATCGCTTTGCGTGAAGAAACGGAAAATTTGCGTGAGCAGATGTTTTTCCGCCGGAGTGAGATTTTTTTTCCAATCCTTCACATCATCGGCGAGCGGAACTTCCTCCGGCAGCCAGTGAATCTGCTGCTGCTTCTGCCAGGCATCATAAGCCCATGGATAGGAGAACGGTTTATAAATTGGTTTTGCATCAAGTAACGACATTTTTTTCTCCGGGGGTTTTAGTAAAATTTTATAATTATAAATTTACACCCGGGCGAGTTGGAATTCTAGTTTATAAAAATATATTTTGTCCTTGTCATTCCCGCGCAGGCGGGAATCCATATTCCAGAGACTTCGAGGTTCTTGCTATAAACTATAGGCCTGTGGTTATGGGTTCCCGCCTACGCGGGAATGACAACCATAAAAAAACCCCCACCAATTCGGTGAGGGTTTTTCCTTGAAGCGATAGTTAAAATTAAAACTATCTTTTCTTTTTAGCAACTGCCTTCTTAGCAGCCGGCTTTTTAGCGGCCGGTTTCTTTTTAGCAGCAGACTTTTTAACGGTAGATTTTTTAGCAGTAGATTTCTTAGCAACCATTTTGATCCTCATTTGTTAATTGAAAAAGAATTGCATCTTCATCTTTCATTATGAGTTATTGACAAGCAAGACATTCATCATAGTTCGTCGTTTCATGCGTAACTTTGAAATCACTCTGTGGTTTTTTAGCTGCAGATTTATTCGCAGAAGGTTCAAGACGCATTTCGAGTTGTTGTAAATCTTCCGGAACTTTGTGCGAAACTTTATCGGCGCGTTGCAGTGAAGTCGAGCGGCAATAATATAAACTCTTCACGCCTTTCTTCCAGGCGGAGAAATGAATTTGATGCAGGTCGCGCTTATGCACATCGCCGGCTAAAAACACATTCACCGATTGCGCCTGGCAGATATAAGGCGCACGGTCAGCCGCGAGTTCGATGACCCAGCGCTGGTCAATTTCCGGCGCAGTTTTGAAAACATCTTTTTCGATATCGCTCAAGAAATCAAGCTGCTGCACCGAGCCTTCATTGGTGGAAATCGATGACCAGGTTTCTTCATCGTTATGGCCTTTTTCCTCCAGCAGTCTGGTGAGATGTTTATTCCGCACATTGAATGAGCCGGTTAAAGTTTTCTGCGTGAAACTATTTGCCGCATATGGCTCGATGCCCGGCGAAGAATTTCCGGCGATGATGGAAATAGATGCGGTGGGCGCGATTGCGAGTTTGTTGGAAAACCGCTCCATCACCCCGACTTCCGCGGCATCCATGCAGGGTCCGCGCTCTTCGGCAAGTTTCACCGAAGCGGCATCGGCTTCTTCTTTTATATGTTTAAACATTTTATTGTTCCACACTTTCGCCATCACCGATTCCATGGGAACGTTTTTAGATTGCAGGAAAGAATGGAAACCCATCACGCCGAGGCCGACGCTGCGCTCGCGCATCGCCGAATATTTTGCGCGGTCCATTCCCGGCGGCGCCGTTTTGATAAAATCCTCCAGCACATTATCCAGGAATCGCATCACATCCTCGATAAATTGCGGGTTATCTTTCCACTCTTCGAAATATTCGAGGTTCAATGAAGAGAGGCAGCAAACCGCGGTGCGCGATTTTCCGAGATGGTCGTAACCGGTCGGCAAAGTGATCTCACTGCAAAGGTTCGAAGTTTTAACTTGCAGCCCGAGTTTTTTATGATGCTCAGGGATATGCCGGTTGACATTATCGATGAATAATAAATAAGGCTCGCCGGTTTCGATACGCGCGATCAAAATTTTAATCCATAATTCGCGCGCATTCATTATATGTATGACGCCGCGATCTTTCGGGGAACGCAATTCCCAAATTCCGTCTTTCTCCACCGCTTCCATAAACGCATCCGGAATCACCACGCCGTGATGGATATTTAAAGTCTTGCGGTTCGGGTCGCCGCCGGTCGGTTTTCTGATTTCGATGAACTCCTCGATTTCCGGATGGTCAACCGGCAGATAAACCGCCGAGCTGCCGCGCCTTAAAGACCCTTGCGAAATCGCCAGCGTCAGCGAATCCTGCACGCGCATGAAGGGAACGACGCCGGAAGTTTTGCCGTTACCGCGCACTTTTTCGCCGATAGAGCGCAAATTCCCCCAATAACTGCCGATACCGCCGCCGCGCGCCGCCAGCCACACATTCTCATTCCATAAATCGACTATGCCTTCCAGGCTATCATCGGTTTCATTTAGAAAGCAGGAAATTGGCAGGCCACGGTCAGTGCCGCCATTACTTAATATAGGAGTGGCGGGCATGAACCACAGATTGCACATATAATATAACAGGCGGGAAGCATGCTGCTCATCATCGCCGTAAAAATTGGCGACGCGTGAAAATAAATCACGATAGCTTTCGCCCGGCAGCAGATAGCGGTCCTGCAATACGGCTTTGCCGAATTCGGTTAGCTTGTCATTGGGGGATAAGGTGGCCTCTGTTAACATTTTAATCTCCTAATCGAACCATTAGATTCGAAATTTATAAATTCCGCGGATTCTAAAGAACCCGGCTTAAAAAAGAACCGCCTTTCCGGCAGCATTATTATAGCCTAAAACCCCGGCAAAAAACGATAATAAATGACCACTTAATTCATGGATAAAAAAATGATCAAAAATTTATTCCAATTAAAATAATTGATAGCTAATTTATATGGAGCGGTGACCGCGGTGTCCATAAAAAAATAGAATATTTTGTATAAAATTATTACGAGCTATACCAGATATAGTATTTATGCCGCATTTATTGTTGCCAACTTGTGGAAATAGTGTAGATAGTTTCTGTTAATGGCTTGAATAATAAAGGAGAAAGAATATGCCGGTTAAATATCACTCTTTTTTACGCATCCTGCATTGGGTGATGGCGCTGCTCATTATTACTATGCTTTTTCTTGGCTGGTATATGGCAAATATGGTGGAAAAAAATAACCCGCTGCGTGGAAGTTTATATGATTTGCATAAATCCATCGGGGTGACGCTGCTGATTCTGGTCATTATCCGAATTGCTATTCGCCTCGCCACCTTCATTCCGCCGCTTCCCGCGACTATACATCCATTAATTCGCGCGGCGTCGCAAGTTTCGCATTATACATTATATATATTCATGGTGATTATGCCGCTCAGCGGTTATGGAATGAGCAATAGTTTTGGGCGAGGAGTGGCGTTATTTGGAATCCCGCTGCCGAAGATTTTGCCGGATGATAAGGAAATCGGCGGGTTACTGCGCCAGGTGCATGGCGTGGCCGGATATGTGCTGATGGGGCTGGTGGCGCTGCATGTTGCCGCTGCGTTATGGCACCGCTTTTTCGATAAAAAAGAAAACGATGTATTGCCGAGGATGGTATAGGAATTTTGAAAAAATTATTATTCATCCTTTTTCCCCTCATTCTTTTATATATAGTAGCCGCTATATATATAGCGCCGTTTTTTGTCAGTGGCGCGGATGTGCAGACGAATGCCGGGGAGGCGATTAAAGCGGCGACGGGGCGGGAGGTTATATTTTCCTCCGCCATCACCCGCCGCTATTTTCCCTTGCCGAAATATGCGGGCAGTGGCATCCAGGTGAAGAATATCGAGGGCTTTCCTTCCGAATTCATGCTGGAAACCGGCGAAGTGGTGTTGCGTCCGGGAATTCTCTCGCTGCTTATTTTTCACCCGAAAATAGCCTCTGTAACCATAAACAACCCGGTTTTCCGTATCGATATGCTGCCGGGCGGCGCTACCAATATTGGGGGATTATTCGCTCAGGGTAATAGCGCGGCGAGCGGTTTTCCCGATATTCACCTGATAGACGGAAAATTCATGCTGCGAAAAGGCGGCGATGAAACCAACATCACATTGTTGAATACCGCAATCACTCATGCAGCTGATAATCTCCGCCCGGTAAAAGTTACCGCGATTTTCGGCAGTGGGGTGAAAGTGGTGAATTTCGCCGGGGATTTCGGCAGGTTTGACGCGGCGGCCGATCAATTGCCGCTAACCGGCGCGCTCACCGCCGGAGCATCGAAATTTTCCTTCGACGGCGCTATAACCCACCCGGCCCATGATCCGGTTTTCGCCGGGAAAATGGCGCTCGACGTAAACCGGCTGGCGAAATTGGTGGCGGCTTATATAGGCATGAAAAATCTCACCGGGCGGTTGCCGGAGCAGAATTTTAGCATAAGCGGAACCGGCGAAATATCCACTTCACGCCTGGAAATTCCCAGTGCCGAAACGCTTTTCGCCGGAGGCAAAGGCAGTGGTTCATTGGAAGTATTATTCCAGGAAAAAGACGGGCCGCTGCTTGGTATCGCCATGAAAATCCCCGGCATTGATTTCGATGCGCTGAGCGCCGCCGTTACTCCCGATAAAAAAGCCGCTTCGGATAAAAAAGAAGCGGCAAAAACTCCGCCGGAAATTCCTAATCCCGATGTGAAAACCGATTTAACCGAGGATGCGCTGCTGCCGGAAAATCTGGAAATAATATTCGACATCAGCGGCGATGAAGTTATTTATCACCAGCAAAAAATCAGCGATGTGAAACTGCGCGCTTCGCTGGCGAAAGGGCGGCAGGTGATAGAGAATTTTTCCTTCGGCCTGCCGGGCAATTCCAAGCTGGAATTTTCCGCTGAGCCGGGCCCGGGCGAAGACGGCCAGGGTGAGCAGGTAAACGGCCACATTAAATTTTACGGCGATAATCTGGCGCTGTGCACCGAATATTTGGACAAGCTCGGCATCAACGCGCCGAAAATAAATCTCGAAAATTTTTTCGCCGAGAGTGATTTCGTCTATGCCGGGAAGAAAATATATTTCCCGAACCTAGACATATTGCTCTCCGATGCCGGTTTTTCCGGAAAAGTCTTATTTGATTGGCAAAAAGCCAGGCTGGAGGCGATAATCCAGGCGGCAAACCTTGACCTTGATAAAATTCTCCCCGCCATCGATATAACAAAAAAACTCGGCGATTTGGATTCCAATATCACCATTTTCGATAGTTTGCGCACTTTGCCTTATACCGCCAGAGTGGCGTTTTCCGCCGATGAATTGATGTATGGGGAGAATAAATATGCGAAAAGCGCCGGAGAAATCGGCATTTCCGGCGGAATATTAAGTTCCAGTTTCGAGGCCGGGGAATCGCTGGCGGGCGGGTTCAAAGCCGCACTCAAAATCGATGCATCGAGCCTGAAACCGACATTCGAAGGCAACATAACCGCCGACCATCTGACACTCGATAATTTCATCGCTTTCCGAAAAAAACTTGAGGATATCGTTTATCTGGGCCGCGAAAAACCGGCGCCGGTGCAGCCGAAATTCGATAACGACCCCGCCGAGGCGAAAATATGGCCGGTGGATGTTTTGAATTTCTCCGGCGTAAATTTCATGGATGGTATATTGAAAGTGAGCAGCAAAACTTTCACCCTCGGTAAATTGGAGTTCAAGGATTTATCGACGGTGATGAAAATCCAGGAAGGTGTTTTAGCGCTCGATCCATTCAAGGCCACTCTATTCGGCGGCCCATTCGATTTAAAAGCCAATATCGCAACCAGAGGCCGCCCAGGGGCTAGCATAACTTATGCATTATCGAACGCTGATTTTGGCGACATGCTGGAACTCCTGACGAAAACCAAGGTGATTTCCGGTCGTTTCGGCATCAGCGGCAGCGCGAGTTTCTCCGGCTTCAACATCAATGATTGGATGAGCTCAGCTTCCGGCAGCGCAAATTTATTGGCACGCAATATGGTGGTAACCGGCCTAAACCTTAAGGATATATATGACAGGCTAACCTCGATGAAAACCCCGAACGCCTATGAAACATTCATGAAAAACGCTTTTTCCGAAGGCACCACCAAATTCGATTTCCTGGGTGGCAATTTATTTTTGAATGAGGGAATTTTGACGACGAAAAACTTAAATCTCAAAGGCACTTACATCACCCAAGGCGCCTATAACGCCAAAGCGAATATCGGCAACTTAAACATCCAATCCGAACTGGCTATGAATGCCGCCGCTGACCCCACTCATTCCATTCCGGTGACTTTTTATATAAGAGGAAAACTCGATGATTTGCATGGCGACTGGGACTACACCGCCTTCAAACCTTATTGGGAAACGAAATCATTGGAGAAAGAGAAGGAAAAAGGCAAGACTCACTGATTTTTTTTTGCGTAAGGTGTTAACCTCCTACCTATTTTCCCGGATGTGCCATATACGGACAGTTACTAACGCAATACACGCACAATACATTAGTAAAATGAAATTCTCAACAACACTCCTTTCCATCATAACCATTCTCTCCCTGGTATTTTCCCCCCTGGAAACCCGGGCGGAAGGGTTTTCTCTTATCCGGGACGCGGAAATTGAAACTTGCATCCGGCAGATGGCCGAGCCGATATTCAAGGCCGCCGGGCTGCCGCCGCAGAATGTGCGGATTCATATTATCGCCGACCAGAATATCAATGCCTTCGTCGCTGAAGGAATGAATATATTCGTCAATACCGGCATCATAACTTACAGCACCGACCCGATGGTGCTGATGGGCGTGCTGGCGCATGAAACCGGACACATAGCGGGCGGGCACCTCATCAGGAGCGCCGAGGAGATGAAGGGTTTGATGACCGGCTCGATTCTCGGAATGCTGCTTGGCATGGCCACCGCTGTCGCCGGGCATTCCGGCAGCGGAGGAGTAGCGGTTATGTCCGGCACCCAGCAGATGGCCGAGCGCAGCTATCTGCAATATTCGCGTGTTAAGGAAGCTTCCGCCGATAATGCGGGCCTGAAATTCCTTGCCGCGCTGCATCTTTCCCCCGAAGGCATGTTGAAGCTGCTGCAATATCTGAACAGCCAGGAAAACCTGTTTTTCGATAAAATGAATCCGTATGTCATGACGCATCCATTATCGAAAGAGCGGATTGAGAATATCCAGTCCGCGCTTAGTAATTCTCCTTACGCCGATAATCCACCGCCGGAAAATCTTCGGAAATGTTTTCCCCGTTCGGTGGCAAAGCTGAAAGCCTTCATGCAGGAGCCATCGGAGACTTTCCGCGATTACCCGGAAAGCGATAAATCCCTGCCCGCGCGCTATGCCAGGGCGATTGCCTATTATAAAATCCCGGAACTCGATAAGGCGATTTCGCTGCTGGATCAGTTGATAAAAGAAAACCCGGATGATGCGTATTTCTATGAATTGAAAGGCCAGATTTTATTCGAGAATGGCCGGGTGAAGGAATCAGTCGCGCCTTATGCGAAGGCCGAAAAACTGGCGCCGGGTGCGGTGCTGATAAAACTTGGGCTTGGCACCTCGGAAGTTGCGGTAAATACACCGGATTTGAACCATGCTGCCATCACGCAGTTAAAGCAGGCCGCGGCAATCGAGCCGGATAACGCCATGGTCTGGCACCAGCTCGGCACTGCTTACGGCCAGGTTAACCAGATCCCGCAATCCATGCTGGCCCTGGCGGAAGAAGCGATGCTGGATGGTAAAATAAGCGATGCGCAAAGATTCGCCGAACTGGCCCACAAAGGCCTCTCCCCCGGCTCACCCGATTATATCAAAGCTTCCGACATAATATCTTCGGCTAAACTGCTGAAAAAAGATAAAAAAGACAGGCCGGATAAGGCGGATAGCGGGAATTAATATATTATAAAAATTGCCTTGATTTTCCCCGCTCCCTAGCGGATACTAAAAATATATAAAATTTTAGGAGAATTGCTATTATGACGCGTAAATCCGGAACTTCTAATTTCCTGCTGCTGCTATTGATAGCCCTGGTGGGCGTTCTGCTTTTCACCAATCATCCATGGTCGGTAAAAGGCGGCGGGGATGAGGAAGGCACGAAAAAGATTATCGAAAAATGGGTGCAGGATAATCCGGAAAAAATAATCGCTTCGCTGCAAGGAATGCAGAAAAAGCAGGCCGGCGCAACGGCGCAGGATGCGAAAAAAGTTATCGCCACTTCGAAAGAGCAATTGTATAACGATAAAAATAGCGGCATTGCCGGAAATCCTGAGGGCGATGTTGCAGTCGTGGAATTCTTTGATTACTCCTGCCATTATTGCAAAAATGTTTACCCGGATGTTAAAAAACTCATCGATAATGACAAAGGCGTTAAGGTAATCTTAAAAGAATTCCCAATACTTGGGCCGGATTCCGAGAAGGCGGCGAAAGCGGCAATCGCGGTATTGAAGCTAAATAGCGGCAAATATTTCGCTTATCATGGTGCGCTAATGTCGATACAAGGCGCGAAATCCGAGGAAGTGTTGCTCGATCAGGCGAAAAAACTCGGGCTTAATCCTGCTAAAGTAAAAGAAGAAATGGATAAGCCGGAAGTCGAGCAAATCATTGCCGCCAACCGCGCTTTAGGCTCCAGCATCGGGGTTCGCGGCACTCCGGGCTTCATTATCGGCGACGAATTGATTCCCGGCGCACTGCCATATGATCAATTGAAACAAAAAGTCGATGAAATCCGCAAAGCTCATAACGCAGGCGGAGAGCCGAAAAAAGAAGAAGAAAAGAGCGAGGAAAAAGGCGAGAATCCGGCGGCTGAATAGGATATTATCCTTTTAATTACTGATTAAAAAAAGCTGGCTGGTTTCACCCACCAGCTTTTTTTCTTTTCGGAAATTGCCAGTGCTGCCATCCGCATTTCCGCATCATCCGTAAATATCCCGAAACAGGTGGCGCCGCTGCCGCTCATGCGGGAAATTTGGCAGCCGGTTTGTTCGGAAATTAGCGATAAAACTTCCGCTATTTCCGGCGCGGTTTTAATGGCGTTTTCCTGTAAATCGTTGGTGGTGGCGTGAAGAAATTCTATAACTTCCGCCGGGGATTTAAAATCTCCCGCTGTTGCTGGTGCGGAAAATTTTTTGAAACCTGCAGAAAAAATCTGAGCGGTTGAAAGATAGATTAAAGGGTTTACCAGTAATATATACAGCGGTGGCATATCGGCCTTCCTTATTTTCTCACCGATACCGGTAATATATGAAGCTTCGCGCACCAGGCAGACCGGCACATCAGCCCCTATCAGCAATCCGATTTTTTGTAACTCCTCTATGGGTAAATTCAAATCCCACATTTCATTCAATCCAATTAGCGCCGCTGCCGCATCAGACGAACCGCCGCCGATGCCCGCTCCCACAGGTAAATTTTTAGTCAGGATTATTTTTGCGCCAAGCGGTTGACCGGAATATTTTTGCAGCAATTCCCACGCTTTCCGCACGCTATTATTCTGAATATCGACACCACCTGCAAAAGGCCCTTTAATCTCCAAACCAAAATCCTCCACAGGAGTAATCTGCAAACTATCAGCGACATTTGCAAAAACCACCAGGCTTTCCAGCAAATGATAATTATCCGGCCGTTTCCCCAATATATGCAAGTAAAGATTAATCTTGGCGGGCGCCGCGATTATGATAGGCGCGGGCAATTTATTTTCCTGCCGGGGAATGGTTTTTCCCCTCGGGCGCTTCCGGTTCCAGACCGGAGGCGAGCTTTCTTTTTATGAGGACAATCTGCGCCGGTTCCGGCTTCAAATCCAAGGCGGTTTCCCATTGGAATCTGGCCTCGTTACGCCGCCCGGCCATCCAGTAAGCATCGCCTAAATGGTCATTAACGGTGGCGTCATAAGACATCAACATCGCCGCCGCCTCAAGGTTTTTCACCGCCCCGGCATAATCATGCAGCTTATATAATACCCAGCCGTAACTATCCATGATATGCGCGTCATCCGGTGCGCGGGCGAGCGCTTCTTCCAGCATTTTCCGCGCTTCTTCCAGCTTTTCCCCACGCTCGGTCCAGCTATAGGCCAGGTAATTCAAGGTTTCCGGCTGTTCGGGCGAAAGCTTCAGCGCTTCCAGCAGATATTTTTCCGCCTTATCCCACTCGCCCATTCTTTCATAACAAGCACCGAGTGAATAATATAATATCCAATATTTCTCCTCCGGAGTTTTGATTTTTTCGAGCGCCGCGCTATAGGCCTTCGCGGCATCGGCATAGCGCTCATCATGCAGATACATATCGCCGAGAGTTACGATGGCATCCAGGCTTTCCGGACGCTCTTCATCCAGTGTGAGCAGCATATTGCGCGCCTGTTTTACCTCGCCGGTTTTCTCTAAATCCCGCGCGATGCCGAGGCGGCCGCGCCAATTATAAGGCGAGCCGGGATTAATTTTCCGGAATATTTCTATCGCCTGTTTTTCCTGCCCGGCAGCGCCCAGAATATCGGCCAGAATATATTGCGCATGCGGCAAATCGGGCCGTAAATATAATGCCAGGCGCAAATATTCCACCGCTTCATTGCCGATGCCGTTATCATTCAAATATGAGCCGACTTCGGCCAAAAGCTCCGCCGCGCCTTCCACGCCGTTATTAGCGATAGGCTCATTTTTCAAAACCAATGAGGTATTTTCCGAGAGCACCAGATATTTTTTCATGAATTCGTTAAAGAGCCGGTCGGCCTCCGCTTTGTCGCCATTGCGGCGGTAAAAGCTTATGGCTCCTTCCATGAAGCGGTATGATTTCGGCACCGGCGCTTTTACTATAGCCGAATATTCCTGGCCCGCCCTGGCTTTCATGCCCCCGGCATCGGCTATCAAAGCCGCCTGGTAATGCAGGAATTGCGCGAATACCGGCGGGCCTTCGCGGATAATCATGTCCAGTTTTTCCAGCTTGCTAATTTAT
>Ga0206957_1143_pt1 | contig 14758 bp, 14 predicted proteins | sample Alteio_BWOrgHeat_32_FD_152975 | JGI IMG/M metagenome (GOLD analysis project Ga0206957, IMG submission 152975) | Enriched cells from forest soil in Barre Woods Harvard Forest LTER site, Petersham, Massachusetts, United States -... | ecosystem: Environmental > Terrestrial > Soil > Temperate forest >...
AGATTTTTATAATCTGTTTGTATTTTTTCTGTCATTAATTCTACAGCGAGATTTAGTTCATTAAACTCATCAATATCAGACCGAGGGATAGTTAATTTTTTATTAGATGTCAGATCGTATTTCTTGATTTTATACAAGCTGTGATAAAATGGACTCCAAATAATTTTGGATATTCGTATGTTGATATAATAAAAGCTAAAAAGGAATAGCACAATCAGAACAAATAATGCGACAGCAATGACTTCAATCAGATCATCACTTTCTACAAGTGATTTAGTAAGCGTTATTTGGTAGATATAGAACTTGCTTTGGGCCGAAAAAGTAATCGATTTGGCGGGTACTTCCTCATGACCTTCCTTTTCATCATATAATATAGTGTCCTTTACTTGTGATTTTAAATTTGAATTTTCAGCTGTAATCTTTTTTGCACTAAGATTACTGTTAATTGAAAACAGCATATTGGGAATACTGTCAAGGGAACTGATTCGTTTTACAATGAATCCCTTTTCAATCATCAATTTTTCAATGACATCGTTATCAATAAAGGACTTAATAGTTAGAAAAAACAGAATCCCTCCGATCACAAAAATCAGAAGGGGCACAATCGTATAATATTTGCTGGTTTTACTAAGTAACTTCATTCGATCAAAAATTTATAGCCCATCCCATAAACTGTTTTTATATAATCATTGCTCCCCATATCCACCATTTTTTTTCTAAGATTCTTAATATGCGTATAAATAAAATCAAAGCTGTCAGCTGAATCAATATTGTCTCCCCACAAATGCTCTGCTATTGCATCTTTAGTCAGCACCCTGTTTTTATTGCTGATAAAATACATGAGCAGGTCAAACTCTTTCTTTGTTAACTCCAGTTGCTTATTGTTTATCGTTACGGATTGATTGTCGGGAGAAATAACAAGTTCATTTATTTTGATCTCTTTCTTCCCATCGAATTGTCGGCGGCGGAGCAAAGCCTTTAATCGGGCGTTTAATTCGGATAGGTGAAACGGCTTTATAATATAGTCGTCTGCTCCGATTTCCAGACCATCAACTTTGTCGCTCAATGAATTTTTAGCAGAAATAATAATGATCCCGGTTGGTGTTTCCTTTTTCTTGATTTGCCTGATGATATCAAGTCCGTTGCCATCGGAGAGTGTTATATCTACTATAACACAATCATAATCATAAGTGCCAACTTTATCGCCGGCCGACTTAAAATCAATCGCTGATTCACACACATAACCTTCCTGCTTAAGGTATTTAATGATGGACTCAGACAATGATTTTTCATCTTCTACAATGAGAATTTTCATTTAAGCGAGTTATATTATAAAAGTATGCTTAAATTCTGTGTTGATTTTGAAGTTTGCATAGTACAAACAAATCGATAGTCAGTCGTGGACTTAAGGCAGGTAATAGAATTAAAAATGTCGCATTAAACCTATATTAAAACCAATTGAGTAAGGATATGATATTACGGCTGTATTTTGGTTAATTGGAGTTATCGCCCAACGAAAATCAGGTTCAATAAAAACACTTATTTCTTTTTGAAAATTATATTGAGCTCCGATACCTAATAAAAAACTATACGTAAATTTTTTAAGACCTGTAATGTTTCCAGTAATAATGGTTTCACTTGTTTGGCTTTGAATTGAAATTTGCGACTGTTCGTTTACTAAAATATTAGCTGACATACCAGTATATCCATAATAAGAAAATCTATTTTTAACGTATTGATACCTTAGCATTAATGGTATATTGATAAAATGAAGTATTTGTTTTGAATTAGTTTTTAAATATATACTATCACCAACTTGGGGCGTTGTACCTGCTAAGTTTGGTATTTCTACTGTCCCTAAAGCGGTATTCAAAACATAATGCGCTTCAGAATTGGTTCCCTGTTCGGCATAAATAGTTGTTGGCTGGATCTTCTCAACTGCCGTTGAATAGGTACAACCTGATTGAATACTCCATTTACTTGTTAAATCGTATTTAACCATAGCACCTGCCGTAAAAGAGAAGTCAGAGCTTTCCTTCTCATCAAAATCTTTTGCTTTCGAATGGTCCTTATGGTGTGGTGCATTATCATTGTCATTGTCTGTTAAGTGTTGAAAATTAAAATCAGGTGAGAAAAAAGCGGCTACCGATAATTTTGTCCAATCAAAATTTGTTTTCTGAATTTGCGTTGCGGTAGTATTGATAATTAACGGTTGGCTATTTACAACCGGAGATTGAAGCGATTTAACTGAGTCCGTATTTTTCACTTCGGAATCAGTTAATACGCTTTGCATTAAATATTTGGCTTTTGAGCCCTCATTTAATGAATCCTTCAATATGATCGACTGCTCCAAAGAAATTGAATTCGCATTTACAGATTGTTTATTTTCAACAAGATTATTTTTTGAATTATCGCCGTCCAATACCTCCGATTTTTTAATTGTGGACTGTTGACTGTTATTGAGAATAATAGCACTGTTTTTAATTGAGTCATTATTATTCTTGCTATTTAAAGAGGAGTTGATTGATGCACGATCTCTTACAAAAGCATTAACATTCTTATTTTCTTTTTCTGCAACGAGATTGGACGAACTTAATTTTCTGCTACTAATTGATTCTATCTTATTTTCGTTTTGCGAAATACGTTTACTGTTAACTGTAATTGATTCCTTTGTGTAATTATCTGAAACAGGCAAATATTGGGTTTTGCTTTCCGTTACACTTTCATTTTTAGGAGTTATACTTTTCATATCGGCTACATGACTATTTGAAATTTGATTATTGTTAGCCGATGAATATGGAATATTACGCGGTACAAAATATTGAAATGAAATAAAGCAAATGAATAACAAAGAAATACAAATTGAAATTAATTTATAACGGTATGCTTGCTTCTTATATAAAACAGCTTGCTTTTTATCTAATGCAGCATCCAAAGAACTCCATGCCTTTTTAGGCGGAGTCATCTCAAACGGCTCAACATTTGTTTGGAACAAATTATCTATTTCGTCTTCAATTTTTTTCATAATGCACCCATTGCCGTTGGCGTGGCAATCTTTAAGCTATTATTTACTGCCCTTTGTAAAATCGAACGAGCGTCTGATAAATTTGATTTTGACGTACCTTCTGATATATCAAGCTGCTCAGCAATTTCTTTATGCTTCAACCCTTCAAATACATATAAATTAAAAACCATTTGGTATCTCGGAGGTAAATCTCGAACCATATTGATTAGCTCTTTTACTCCAATTTGACTGTATATATCATCTGTATCGAAACTGTCAATGTGAGTGTCATCAATGTTAATCAGGGAATATAAATTTGAAGTTTTTTTATATTTATTTATCGCAGTGTTCACCATAATTCTTCTTATCCACCCTTCAAATGAGCCTTCACTTTTGAAATGCTGAATATTCTCAAACACTTTCATAAACCCTTCGTGAAATGTATCTTCCGCATCTTCTCTGTTTCGTGAGTAGCGAAAACATACTGCGAACATTTTAGAAGAATACTTTTCATAGAGCTTGTTCTGGGCAAATCTATCTCCCTTAACACACCCTATTATGAGTTTATCTTCATTTTCATTTAATAAAGGAGGTTTCCAAAAGCCTTTAAACATAAGACACTAATTTATAAATAATAGTTGGGTGGGAAAGAATTTTAAAATTTAACCTAACGATTTACGATGTTTCACTCAGAAGATGTGAATAATGTAACTCACCGCTAAAATTATATAAGACTTATTGCCTTAAAAGACCCCATTTTTGTTATCGGACATAGCAATCGTGACTCAAATATTAAAAATAAGCTTCAACCCAACCTTTTTGTATGGTTTGATGTCTAATACAGTAAGAAATGAAATTTGATGTGTAGTCTTAACAAAAACACGACTAATAAATGCAGCCCTTCGAGCGAAAGAAACTAAAATATCAGTCCAAAGATTCTCCAAATGATACTTTTAAAGAAATTAAGTTAAAAGCGAATCAATACTTTGCCGACGAACATAAACAAAAGGATGCCAAGACTCGTTTAATATTCAAAAGTGTTGTACTATTCCTTTCCCTTGTTGTCTCTTATTATTTCTTATTAAATACTCATTCCATTCCAAAACTTTTTCTTTCTTATACGCTATTCGGATGGATATTCCTTGTCATTGGGATTAATTTAGGTCATGACTCTGCCCATAATTGCGTAACCGGCAATAAGAAAATAGACAATTTTTTATTTCAGGTAATTTTTGGTTTAAATGGACTGAGTGGCTATTTGTGGCAAATCAGACACAATAATTCGCACCATATTTTCCCAAATGTATTTGAGTATGATACTGACTTAGATTTTACTGAATTGATCCTTCTTAATCCAAATCAGGAAATAAAATGGTATCACAAATATCAATATATATATGCCCCATTTGTTTACATGACCTTTTCGATAAGCTGGATTTTTTATCAGGATTTTATGTTGATGTTTAGAAAGGAGCAAGCCAATCTTAAAATGGGTAAAATCCCTGCTATTGAAATTGTAAAACTAATTGGAGTTAAGATAATATATATCTGCTTGTTTCTTGTTGTACCAATGATTTATAGTTCAATTTCGGGTGGCTGGATTTTCCTTGCCTATATTCTAATGAATTGCCTTGTTTCACTTTTTTTGGCATTCACTTTCTTTATTTCACATCATGTAAAAGAAACAGAGTATGCAGAAGCAAATGAGAAAAGTGGAATGGTTGAAAACTCATGGCTTTGTCATCAAATAATTTCCACAATTGATTTTAATCCTGAAAACAAGTTTGCGAATTTCATTTTCGGCGGATTTAATACGCATACTGCACACCATCTCTTCCCCGATATATCTCACATACATTATCCGGCATTAACTAAAATAATAAAAGAGACACTTGAGCAGCACAGTCTTAATTGGTATCAATCATTTACCTTTTTTGAAGGCGTTACCTCACATTTGACGCATCTTAAAGATATTTCAAGTGCTTTATATGAAGATGATATAATCCGGATATAATACGAAACTGTCGCATGACGCAGCTGAATTTCATGTTTATTGTGCAAGGTGAAGGCAGGGGGCACATGACGCAGGCTATCAGCACCTATAATGTACTTAAAAAAGCCGGTCACAAAATAAGTTGTGTAGTGATCGGAATTAACCCTCACAGATATATTCCGGATTTTGTACGACAACAAATAGAAGCAGATATAGTTGCGGTAGAATGTCCCGGTTTTGTAATGGATTCCAAATTGAAAGCTGTGAAATTAATTCCCTCCATTTTAAAAAACATTGCTAAGTTATGGGATTTCAAAATCAGCCTCCAAGCTATACACAAAAAGATAAATGAACATAAGCCTGATGTTATTATTAATTTTTACAATCCATTGTCCGGTTTATACAATTTATTGTTTCGTCCTGCAATACCAACGATTTGTATAGCTCACCAATATATTTACCTTCATCCAAAGTATGTATTCCCGAAAGGAAAGTTAATGGATCGATTAGCCATTAAATTTTACACCGGTTTGACCGCTTTAGGATCAAATAAAAAACTCGCGCTTTCATTTTATCCAATAGATAATTATTCAAAACGATCCATAGTTGGATTTCCTCCACTATTGCGAAAAGAAGTTTTTGAGCAAGAGATCGATGAAGGCTCATATCTATTGACATATCTTGTAAATAGCGGCTACGCGGAAGAAATCATAAGGTGGCATAACGGAAACCCTGAGGTGGAGATTCACTGTTTCACAGATAAAAAAGATTTAGTTGAAAAATACAATGACAAACTCCATTTTCACAAACTCGACGATAAGAAATTTCTCCAAATGATGGCTCAGTCAAAAGGCTTGGTAAGTACTGCCGGATTTGAATCCATTTGTGAAGCTATGTATATGGGGAAACCTGTGTTTATGGTGCCGGTAGAAGGAAATTATGAGCAACATTGCAATGCCCATGATGCTTTTAAAACAGGAAAGGGAATCCATGACAGCAAATTTAATATAAACAGATTTTTAGACTTTCTTCCTACCCAGAAACACGATCCAATCATGTTCAGGCAATGGGTAAATTCTGCTGATGAAAAATTGTTAACTCAACTTACTGCCCTTTGAGATCCCAAAGAGTTATTATGACAGTACTATTTTGCTGTTCATTTTTTCTTTTTACTAATTGTATCAAAGCTCAATCAGACTCGACAAAGAATTTATCAAAAAATGACGGGGCAATTATTGAACAACAAGCAGTCATGGATGTTGTCAATAAACTATTTAAAAGGAAAACTTCGACACAACCCGACAGCGTAAAAGTCAAACCGGGAAAGTTGCTCTTTGCCGTATTGCCAGGCATTGGATATACATTAGTGACTGGCGTTACAGCAGTTGTTTCGGGCAATTTATCTTTCTATACCGGAAGTAATACCAATTTATCGTCTATTAATACTGTCACGGAATTCTCCTTATTCAATCACCAAATTATAATTCCATTAGAATCTAATATCTGGTCGAAGGGAAATAAATTTAATTTTCTTGGCGACTGGCGTTATTATAAATATCCAACGTATACTTATGGTTTAGGCGGTCATTCTTCTTTATCTAATTCTGATTTGATAGACTATTCCTACATTAGAATTTACCAGGAAGTTTTAACAAAAATACATTCCAATTATTATGGAGGTTTTGGGTACAATCTAGATTACCACCTGAATATTCAAGAAAAGGGATCGGGGGATTTCCAACAATATAACAGCGACGCAACAAAAACAGTTTCATCCGGAATATTATTTCATTTATTATATGATAGTAGAAAGAACGTAAATAATCCTTCTCAAGGATCTTATGCAAGTATTGCGTATAGGCCGAATTTTACTTTTTTAGGGAGTGACCAAAACTGGCAATGTCTGCAATTAGATTTTCGAAAATATATCCCTATCTCAGCTAATTCAAAAAACACCTTGGCGTTATGGAGTTATAATTGGTTCACATTTGGGGGAAAAGTTCCATACTTTGATTTGCCGAGTACGGGATGGGACACCTACTCCAATCTTGGACGCGGTTACATTCAGGGAAGGTTAAGAAGTTCCAATTTAATTTATCTGGAAGCAGAATATCGTTTTGGCATAACGCGGAATGGATTATTGGGAGGTGTAGTATTTGCAAATGCCCAAACAGTTTCTGAACTACAAAGCAGCCAGTTTGAAACTATATTGCCGGGAGGAGGCATCGGTTTACGTATTAAAGCCAACAAATTTTCCAATGCCAACTTTTGTATTGATTATGGATTTGGTATTGGAGGATCAAACGGTCTTTTTTTTAATTTATGTGAAGTGTTTTAATAAGATTGAAAATGATATTCAGAAAACATATATAACAATTATAATATGCCTTCCGAAGTTATTTCCTTTATTACGCATTATGGATACCTATCCATTTTTATAATTATATTTTCTCAGGAAGTAGGCATTCCAAATCCTGTCCCGAACGAATTAGTATTGATGTTCTGTGGTTACCTTTCTCTTAAAGGGATACTACTTCTGCCTTTACTGATTTTGGTTGCATTTTCTGCCGACTTTATAGGAACGAGTATACTTTATGGCGTATTTTATTTTTTTGGACAAAAGATCATGAAGTATAAACCTCGTTGGATTCCCATATCAGAAGAGAAAGTTAATCGGCTTACCGAACGTATTTCTAACAGAGGTCGATGGAAAATCTATCTTTGCCGTCTCACCCCTTTTGTGCGAGGCTATACTTCCATTATAGTTGGTTTGCTACAAATGAAGCCTAAGCAATTTCTGCCAATTACATTCTTGTCGGCTATTACCTGGAGTTCAGCATATATTATTGCCGGAAGAATGCTTGGTCCTTATTGGAGTATTGTCGGAAATAAGTGGGGAAATATAAGATACATAGTACTTTTAGCAATTTTTTCAATTGTGATTGTAATACTTTTGGTCAGATATTATAAAAACCATGAATCACTAAAGTCTAAGCCTCATGGATGAAGTTTCAATAGAAAAACTCAATGGTAATGATAGCAAACAAATTGAGCTTATTGCAGAATGGTATCTCAATGAATGGAATATTCCTAAAGAGAGCACCATTCAAAGATTAACTAATCATCCTGAAAACGGAATTCCATTTCAAATGGTTTTAAAATTGGGTGGCATTCCAATTGCCACAGGTGGTATATATAACCATGTCGGACTTCTTGATGTTGAACCAAGATTTAAAATCTTCAATCCTTGGTTGGCTTTGGTTTATACAATTCCTGAAATGCGAAACAATGGTTACGGAGCTTTGCTTTGCAATGAAATTGAAAAGGTCTCAAAGCAATGTGGACTTGATGAAATTTATCTTTTCACACACACTGCCGAAAGCCTTTATTTGAGTATGAATTGGAAGACGATTGAACGGATTGAAATTAAGGGGCATGATATTGCTGTGATGGAAAAGAAAATATAATTGCACGAATCAAGAACTGTTAAAAACACTTTACGCTTTAATCCCCAGCATATAAATGGAAAACAAAATAACAACCTTCAAACATAATGACAAGACGTTTGAATTACGGCTTGACTCCAATGGGAACGTGTGGTTCAAAAATGATAAAGGTTATTTTATGCGTGCAAGAGTTGAAGGTGAGCCTATAAAATCCATCAAGGTGGCGAAATCTCTTTTCATTAATTTGTTGTCAAAATAAAAAGCACGAAATATTAATTTTCCACTAATTAGGAGCGTTCTGAATAAAAAATGATCAAGCAATAAACAGCACAAATTATATAAAAGAAAACCCGAAGCCCGAGAAACAATTTACTCGGTTTACTTACGGGTTCAGCTATTTGGGTCGCAACCTTATCAAGCTCTAGTATTTCTCTCTCGCAATAACTTATTAATGATTCATCCATTGTGGTTATTTTGCCTTATGACTTTATCTTCTCATTAAAAATTTTAAATAAAACTAGCTTTGTTAAATCCCAAAAGCTTTACACAACTATTCGATTAAATTATATCATTCACACTCAATCCATAGTAATTAAACAATGAGGTTATCGCTTTCATTTTTTTTGACTGCGGTTAGCTATATAGTGATCTAAAATCAAATTTCCCCTACTTCGGCTATTAAAAACCCTCTGTCAGCGAAATCAAAGTAAATGCCACGCCTTAAGATTTACATTTGAAATGCATTATTTCTATTTACATCTAATCGCCAACCTATAATCAAATTTCTACATGAAACATAGTTTTAAAACCAGTTGTCAACTGTTAATTCTTTTGGCACTTCAATTCTCTCCTTTTTTTGTAAATAGTCAAACAACATTTGAAAAGATCTATTCAGCAACTGTTGATCAGGAAGGTGTGGATGTACTACATACCATTGATGGAGGTTATATTGTTGCCGGTAGTACCAATACGAAAATCACAACTGATAGGGATATACGGGTTTGGAAAACAGACAATATGGGCGATACGATTTGGACAAAAAACTACGGAGGTAGTAAACCTGATTATCCAAATGGAATTCTTGAAATTACGGATAGCACTTATTTTATCATAGGGTATTCTCAAAGTTTTGGAGCCGGAGATGTCAATATTTATCTGCTTAAAATAAATTCAAGAAAAGGTGATACACTTTGGACTAAAGTATATGGTGGCGCCGGATATGATGAAGGATCAGAAATTATAGCAACGAAAGATGGAAATTATATGATAGTTGCCCATTCTAATAGTTTGAATTTATCTGATTACAACATTCAGTTAATAAAAATCAGACCCGATGGCAGTGTTATGTGGACTAAATATTATGGAGGTTCCACAACTTACGAATCAGCCAGATCCTTGAGACTTTGCTCTGACGGAGGATTTATTATTGTAGGAAGAACAGCTCCTTCTGAATTTGGCACTTCGCAAATTTATGTTGTCAGAACAGACTCCACCGGAGGCACCCTTTGGACTAAAAGCTATGGAGGCCCAAATTCATATGAAGGAAAATATGTAATCACAAACAGTGATAAGAGTTTTACGATATGTGCGGACGACAGTTCCGGAGCTCGAGACTCTGACGTTAAAGTATTTAAAATTGATAGCGCAGGAACTAAAATTTGGGATAAAACTTATGGCGGCTCTTATAAGGACATTTCCAAAATGATTCAACATACTTTCGATGGCGGATATATTGTTTCATCAATCAGTCGTAGTTTTAATGTAATGATCACGCCTGATATGTGGCTGATTAAACTGGATGCCAATGGTGATATGACGTGGAATAAGTTTTATGGAGGTCCAAAACATGAGCATTGTTATGCGGTTAGGCAGACAGCGGATAGTGGATTCGTTACAGTTGGACATAGTACAAGTTTCAGTGCGAATGCAGAATTCATGTTTGTGAAAACAGATAAAAACGGAAATTCACAGTCTATAAGCGGTGTAAATGAATTTGCTGTAAACAATGTATTTAATATTTACCCTAACCCTTCTGATGGTTTTGTTACAATAGATCTGACAAGTCTTAAGGAAACGGCATCAATATTGAGAATCAGCAATTCTTTGGGACAGGAAGTATTTTCAGAATCAATAAATCCACTCAATGCAACCGGAAATCGAACAATTGATATGAAAGACAAGGCACCAGGCATTTACTTTCTTACTGTCCAATCAGCAAATTATTCTGCCAGTCAGAAACTCATTCTGAATAAGTAGGCTCGATGTGAATTATGTCTGATTATGTTAAAGAGTGAATACTTCCTCAAAAAGGAGGCATAAAATCAAACTTCTTCATTTTGAAATTCTAATTCAACACGCACTTTTATTAAAACCAGAGTTGTAAAGGGCAGTGAGGTAAGGTCTTCTATGGTATATTCTGAATCGTGGTTCTGAATATAATCTATCAAGATTTCTCTACTTAGCATTTCACTTGGGGTTATTGTTACATAAAGGTGGTTATCTGTCTCTTTTTCCTGTTACAGAACTTTTATTAATAGTTACATCATTCTCACCATTCTAAAAGTGCCCAATTGGTCTATCACCGGCATCTTGTTTCTAAATGCAATGAATGAAAAAGACAAAATAAATATCGTTAGGAATATTATAGTTGGAAAGTCAACAATAGTCCGGTGTTTTTAACAACGAAATTTTACAACAAAAGCAGATTTCAAATCAATATAGACAGTGGGCAAACCCAACACCAACAATGAAGTTGGTGAATGAAGCAGGAATGTTAAAATGAGGTTCTATCAAATAATAAAGCTCAAGCTGATCAACTTTATTTAATTCATAAAAACAACCGGCATAATACCTCATTCTGTCATTTCCGACACCATCATATTGATTATAATTATCATGGTAGTATAGCTCCGCTGCTATATATGGAACGTAATGAGTTGCAGATGTGTATTTGATGGTGATCTTATTCCGCAAGTAATAAGTGGGTATGTTCCAGGTAGCTGATCGATTAATGTCATTATACTGCGACTGAACCATCTGGCGTTCGTAAAAAATAAAATTGCGGTACTTGATCTTTATTACAAAATCAACATAAAACTGATGCTCGTAACTTATGAAATCAGTGGGTAGCCTTTTTGCAATAGGGACGTATGCAATAGTAAACCTCAGATACTTTCTGAATTTATACGTCAATCCTAAATCAGTGTAAATATAACTTGGCAGACTAGCGTTTTCAGTAATTCTTCCTTCTTCATTTATATGTATATTAAATCTTCTAGTTATTTTTTTTTCGATAAAAATATTTTCCCAGGTTTGAAAATCATTATAGTTTGGTCCCCCTTTGTAATTCTGAGAAAATAGAGATTGATATTCTGAAGAGATGAATAAGATCAGAAATAGAATTTTTATGGAGCGCCGTTTTACTATTTGATTCTCCAATGAAATAATCTGTTAATGAAATATTTTTATATCCGGCACGGTAAACACCTGCTTGGTTGATGTAATATCTAAACCTATAGTTATTGAACTGTCAGGTAAATTGCTTTTGTGTGCTCTTGAATATAAAAAAACAGTGTAATGACCATCTCGTAGATATTGAAATTCAAAAAATCCATTGTAATCCGTCTTCTGACTTGCATCAACTCCCAAGTCTGAACCATAAAGTATATTAACTGTCCAATTACCCACTGCTCCAGAGTCGAGTTTCGTTCGAAAAGTTTTATCAAACAATATTCCGGTGACCCTACCTTTTATAGTTGCCTCTCCACCAATGCCCGGACCCTTTTGACAGGAAATACCAAGTACTGCAATACTTACTATTACGCAAAATAAAATTCGCTTTTTCATTTAAACTTTGAATTATTTCTTGCTAATAAATACGCTGCCGAAATCACTGAATTAGAAGTTGCTTTGGAATATTAATAATTACTCAGCTTAATCAATTTTTGATTAAATGTATGATCATCGACTGTAAGCTTTAGGTTGTATATACCCGGTGCTATTTTTTCTGCGCCGATATCTTCCTGATATATTCCTTTTGTTTTATTGCCATCAAACACCTGCATAACTCTTGATCCCATAATATTGAATAATTCCAAGCTTACTTTTGAATTACTCTTAATTTCATATTTAAAGGTAACTGCCGAAGTAAACGGATTTGGATAAATACTTAAAACTGGATTGAAATTATTTTCTTGAATTCCTAATGCCAAACAATGTCCTGTTATTGCGCCGTCCATCCAAGCAAGGCGGTTGGTTATCCATGTCTTTAAATCATTCACCTCAGCTTGGTAAGTCGCGCCAACTTGATTTTGTGGATCAGGCCATATATAAGCACCTAAAACAGGCCATTGAACAAAATTTCTTGGCTCAGACTCGGTTAATGCGCTAGCTGATGAATCGATGTAACTATTCAGACTGGCACTGCTTAGAATACCTGAGCGTAACTGATGCCAGCGGCAATAAAGATTATTAACAAAACTGCTATCCTGCATAAAACGATTCCACCAAATAGGAGTCGGGAATACACTGTCCTTTAGTTGAAATTGCCATCCGACCGGATTAAACGCATTTCCATAATTGCAATTATGCCAAGCAATTCCAAAATCCCAAACCGGACCTATGTGAAGTTTTCCTCCTTTACTGACGTTGTCTTTATACATATATGTACTTATTCTATAAGCATCAGTGTTTTTGCTAAGCTCCTGAATGATCAAATAATCAATAAAAGAATTTACTTCAATTAATTTGGGATACCCTTTTGTAGGACTTGCAAAGGAATCAGAACTCATCACTGTTTCAAATGTATCGAGTACGCTTTGAATGTATGTCTTTTGTGAACTTGTCAGATCTTTTTCTTTGGGATAATCGTATGCATAAAAGAAGTGATTTTTTGGAGTAGAGTCGCCAGGCATCAATGAATACCAACCTGTCCCGACTGCTCCGGGTCTGTCAACCTTTATAATATAACCTCCTGTAACTTGCGGAACGGAATTATCTGTGACCAGCATTTTTGTAACATCAACTCTATTTTTACCTTGTTTTGGTGACTCTTGAAAAAGATATATTCCTCTATATTCATTGTTTACGACTACTTCCACACTTCTGAGGCGTGAAGAATAGTGACCCATTTCTCTGAAAAGATCATACCCAAGCGGGCTGCGGATTAAACTCTTATCCTGATAAGGCGCGACTATGTCCCAATCATTATCAGAAGGCATTCCCAACAAAGGGACATTGACCTGATTGCCTAATGCATCACTTGTCTGAAGGCTAAACGATTTTTTTTCAAAGTATCGGGTACTATTCCCTCTTATGTGGATCGTAGTTTTACCATTATAGTTATTCCAAGGATCTGTTATGTTGTTTCTTACTCCGGTTCCGTTATCTATTATTCCCATATCAACCAGAATTGCAGTATTTCCAATGGGTTGATTGTTTGTATTGATGATAACAATTGGCAAGTTAGACGAGGTGAATTTTACAGGGTGAGCAGGCGTATTACCAAATGTAATACTCCAGCTTACTACATTGCCGGAATCGACAAACGCAACTGCATCCTTTACAATAAGCTGCCATGTGCCATTTCCTGCCTCTCCGGTGTTAAACCGTCCAAAATATCCTACCGGTCGGTAACTACCCGTATAAGGTGTAGTACCAAGTGTTATAGAAGTAGCTGCATTATTGTTAAAACAGGTATTGGAATAGCCGATACCCGTGCAACTTGTTCCTTCAGTAAGTTCTACTATTTCGCCGGAAGGCGATTGAAGGTAAATGTATAATTCCTGAACAGTCGGATGATTTATATTAACGCATACCGTCTCAATACCGAAAGTGCTATCCAATATTGCCGGAGTTAAACCGGAAACAGAAAGATTAAAAAACGTTTCCGTTCCATTATTTAGAATTCCACCGCCACCGCCTGTGAAAACTTGCGCCTTAACGCAAAAAGAAAGAAATAAGGAAATAATAGTAATCGTTTTTTTCATAACCCACATAAATTTGATTCAAAATTATTTATGATCAGTGCTTATGTGGGAATAATTCGGTCACAGGGGCATTCCGATCGCTGAAAGGGGAGGTTTGTGATTTCGCGCAACAAAAGATGAAAATTTCATGAAACCATCGTGGCTACTATCATCAAGAGACGATTGGAATATTTATCTGTTAGATTTAGCGGCTAATATTTTACGTATATATTGTGATTAATGCATCAAATGCACAGACTACAAAGTAAATTATTATAAAAATTATTTTTCGGATTGCATCAAGAGCCAAAAGGAAATAACATTAACACTCAATGAAATTTGGAAAATA
>Ga0206957_1128_pt2 | contig 14632 bp, 5 predicted proteins | sample Alteio_BWOrgHeat_32_FD_152975 | JGI IMG/M metagenome (GOLD analysis project Ga0206957, IMG submission 152975) | Enriched cells from forest soil in Barre Woods Harvard Forest LTER site, Petersham, Massachusetts, United States -... | ecosystem: Environmental > Terrestrial > Soil > Temperate forest > O...
CCCGTTGTTTCTTTATTTTATCGTGGTCTTCTCTGAGTTTTTGTTTCTGTGTAAGGACCAACGATTTAATTTTTTCAGGAATAACCATTTCTGTTTTTAAAACTTCATCGTATACTTCCTGCGCCGCATCTTCTCCAAATTCACATGAGCTTAATACTGCCTTACGTCCACTAGTGGTCATTGCAGCCCGCATGTCCATCCATCTGCGGTACAATTTTCCCGTAAGTTTCGTCCCTTCTGTCGGCTCTTCTCCCAGGCGAATAAGTTCGTCAGTTAATTCATTTATAAAATTACTGCTGTGAACAGCCATTTCCCTGAAAAGATCTTTCAGATCACTGTATTCAGTTTCTTTCATAGCTGTTTCATAACCTTTCACGCGATCATTATTAATTTCCACTAATTTGTTTAATTCATTAGTTAATTTTTTTGTCATCGTTTCCATAGGATTTGGTTTTATTGGTTCACGTTTATCAGGAAAATATTATGCCACATTAAATGTCAGGCATAAAATGGAAAAGAAAATCGGAAAGAGTGACTTGCGCCTCGAAATGAGAAAATTAATCTACAAATTGTCAAAATTTTAGCCATCTAAATTTCGTTTTGAGCTATTAAAACATATGGTTCAACGAAAAAGACTTTTCCAAAGAGGAAACATTCACTTACTTCGGGATTAAGTAAATAGTAACTATATAATTGGTAAGTATAAAACAGTTTAAAATTATCCGATCATGGCTAAAATTCTTATAGTAGACGATGATGTAATGATCTGTAAAGTATTGGACCAATTTTTAAAAAAGAAAGGCCATGAAACTTTATTTTTTACCGCCGGGAAAAAAGCCCTGGAGGAACTAAGAAAAAATTCTGTTGATGTGGTTTTTTGTGATTACAGACTTCCCGATACAGACGGAAAGGAAATGCTCCAGAAAATAAAGGAAATTGATCACAGTATCCAGGTTATTGTAATAACAGCCTATTCGGATATTAAAACTGCGGTCGAGATGATTAAAAGAGGAGCATTCGAATATGTAACCAAACCGTTTTTACCTGAGGAAATTGTGTTAATGGTTGATAATGCAATCAATCTCAGAAATTCCTTTAATGATCAGGACAGAGTTGTGACTAATGCTGAAAATTTTCCATTGCAAGATGGTAAATTATCCAAATCTGATTTTCATTACAAAACTGTAAAAGCAAATTACCTTGTAGGAAAAAGTAAGGAAGCGCTTCGCTTGCAGTCTCAGATTGAACTTGTTGCGCCAACAAATTATTCTGTGATACTTTACGGTGAAACCGGTACAGGAAAAGAATCGGTTGCCTCAAGTATACATATGTTAAGTTCACGCAGGGAAAAACCTTTTGTCGCAGTTGATTGTGGTGCGCTGACCAAGGAATTAGCAGGAAGTGAATTATTCGGACATGAAAAAGGCGCGTTTACAGGTGCTTTACAATCCAAGGTCGGGCAATTTGAACTGGCAAACGGAGGAACAATTTTTCTCGATGAAATAACAAACCTGTCTTATGATATACAGATTTCATTATTACGCGTTATCCAGGAACGTAAAATCAGGAGATTGGGTTCTGCAAGAGAATCAACTATTGATGTACGGATAATTGTTGCTTCCAATGAAAAATTAAGTAAAGCAACAATGAGTGGAAAATTCAGAGAAGATCTGTATCACAGGTTGAATGAATTTTCTATAGACTTGCCATCATTAAAAGAACGGAATTCTGATATTATTTTGTTTGCGGAGTTTTTTCTGAAAAATGTAAATGCTGAATTAGGAAAAGATATCAAAGGCTTTACTCCGGAAACGCAAAAAGTATTAATGGAGTACAACTGGCCTGGTAATTTGAGAGAGATGAATAACGTAATTAAAAGAGCCGCATTATTAAGCAGCAAGGATCTGATAGCGCTTGAAACGCTGCCCAAGGAAATCGTTTTTCAATCAAAATTTAATTTGAATGAAGAAAAAACAACGACAACGGATGTAACTCCTTCCAGGATGCTCCCTGAACTAAAATCGGCTGCCCTTAGTGCCGAATACGAAAAAATTATAGAAGTATTGCGGAAAGTAAATTATAACAAATCAAAAGCCGCGCTGCTTTTAAACATCGACAGAAAAACACTTTACAATAAAGTGAAAAGTTTCAATCTGATGGTGAATGATTGATTCAGTACGATCTTTATAGAAAGCCTTGCGGAAAATCTGCAGGGCTTTTTTATTGGTTAAATTGATGAAGCTAAAAGATTATCCGTGAAAAATTTAAACAGGTTCTAAATCGCTTTCAGCAATTCTTCGTAATGATTGATCTTAAACTTCTCTTCTGAATATTTGTACTTGTAAATCGCATTCTGAAGTTCTGCATAACCTCTTTCAATCTGATCAAATGTTGTTCCGGAAGTAACAGTCATTCGTATCCGTGTTTGTTTTCTTGAAACAGCAGGGTAGGGAATACCATTTACTAAAATTCCTTTATTGCCCATGATTTTTGTTACGTCAATAACCATGTTATGGTCACCCAGAATGATCGGAAAAATTGCTGTCTCGGCCTTTCCTGTATTTAGATTGGTATCATTTAATTTCGATCGGAAATAATTGACATTTTTCCACAAATCATTTCTGCGTTTTTTATCTTCCCTGATTATTCTTATCGACTCCAGTGCTGCTGCATTAGCTGCCATAAAAGGTGCAGTTGTGAAAAAATAAGGCCGGCTTGCTAATTTAAGATAATTGATAAGTTCTTTTTTTCCTGTAACAAATCCACCTGAACTACCAACCGCTTTACTGAGTGTGCCAACGAGAATATCAATCTTACTTGAAGGCATGTTGAAATGATCAAGAATGCCGAGACCTTCTTCCCCGATCACACCAAATGCATGTGCTTCATCTACCATCAGCAGTGCGCCATATTTTTTGCACAGATCAGAAATTTCAGGAAGATTGGCAATGTCTCCATCCATTGAATATACTCCATCAACTACAACTATTTTATTTGTGTATTGCGTATTTACCCTGCGAAGAACTGTTTCCAATGAGCGCATATCATTATGTTTGAATAACATTTTATTTCTGCTTTCAAGTCCATCCATAATACTTGCATGCGCAAACATGTCAACCACTGCAATATCATTGCTGCGCAGTAGAGCACTCAATACTCCTGTATTCGTCATAAATCCGGTTGGATACACAAGTGATTTTTCATAACCGAATGTATCTGCAATTTCTTTTTCAAGATCAGTTTTTATTTTGGTTTGGCCTGATGCATTGCACGCAGAACCCGCACCCGCACCGTATCGCTGCAAAGCAACAATGCTTGCATTGATAACTGAAGGATGCTGAGACATATTCAGATAATCATTGGACGCAAAATTGACCATCCTGCTTGTTTTGTTTGTTGCAGGATCAAAAACGCTCCTTTCTGTTCCGCATCCGTCAAATGCATAACGATGAAAGTTTGTCATTTGATTTAACTCAAGATCTTCATGCCAGCTGTTGAAAATCTGAAGACGATCGGGAATACTTAGCGAATCGAGCTTTGGATCTGCTAATACATCGAACAAAGTATATTTTTTTGCATTTATCTTGTTGAAACGCGAGAGTTCAAAATCGAAGTTGACAGGGAAGTTTTTCATAAATACGGGGAAGTTTAAAATGGTTTTTTTAAGGGTTATTTTGTGAGGGGGAGTAAAATAAACTAATGGCTACAAATGTATAAGTGTGGTATTTGCCTGTTTTGTTTTTTCGTTAAAATTCAAATTTGTTTAGATGAAGTCGAGTTTTATTTGGATATTCTCAGGAAATCAGACAGGGAAATTTTTGTGAAAATCTGGAAAGTTGTCGTTGAAAACAATTAATTGTAAAAAGCAGATTTGAATTTTTATCAATATTACATACGGAGTCCTATAACAAGTATATCATCGGTCTGACTGGTATTTCCTTTCCACTGTTTATGAAGATTGTCAAGGTATTCTCCTTGTGCAGACATCGGAAGCCCCTGGACTTTTAAAAGTTCTTTTTTCAATTGACCGATTTTAAATTTTTTTCTATTCTCTGAATTGAACTGATCTGCATATCCGTCTGAAAAAATATAAAAACTATCCTCCGGATAATAATCAATCACATAATTCTCAAACGGATATTCTTTATAATTAAACCCAATCGTATTTTTTGTCGATTTATATGAGTAGAGCGAATGTGTTTCGTTCTTTTCTTTTTCATGATGGGCATTGGCTTCTGCAATTTGGTTTTCTCTGATGAGGTAGAGAATTCTGTTTGCTCCGGAAAATTGCAAAGTCGACTCCTGGTAATCAACAATACAAATAGCCAGATCTATACCGTCTTTAGGATATTCATCACCCGAATTATTTTTCTGCAGGTAGGCAATAAATTTATTTCTTAGCTTTTCAAGCATGGCCCCGGCGTTTAGTTCTTCTCCTTCCTGTTTTATTAATTCTTCGAATATTGAAATGCCGAGGATACTTAGAAACGCAGCAGGGACACCATGACCGGTACAGTCGGCTGCAACTACAATACTGTGTTTTCCTCTTTCTTTGATCCAGTAAAAATCTCCGCTGACAATATCCTTCGGTTTAAATAAAATAAAATGGTCAGTGAAAAGCTGATTCAACTGATTTCCATCGGAAATAATTTTTTTCTGAATGAAAGAAGCATACCTAAGACTTGATAACATTTCATGATTTTGTTCTTCAATGATTACTTTTTGCTGGTGTACCATTTTACGTTCATTCTCATACAATCTTGTAATAAATCGTACCAGAAAAAAAATGCAAAAAAAGACAAGTAAAAAAACAAAAATCATATCACTATAGTAAGAAGACTTGTTCGGATATGGATGAACCAGAAGGTCACCAAAAAAGTACTCTATAATGTATACAATTATTATGTCCGCAAGGAAAAGTGCAAAAAGGAGATTTTGCTGTTCCCGTTTTGAAATAAAGATCAATAATGCAATAGTAAGCAGGTAGATATAAGAAACTGATCCTGCTGTTCCGCCATTAATAAACCATAAAACAGAAAGAAGTAATAATATTGTTATTGAAGTTATCCAGAGATTATAATTATTCCGGAACCTGGATTGGTAATACAGGTAAATTAAAAGAAGTGATGAGAAAGTGGTGAAGAGATTAAGTGCAAGTCCAAATGATTCCAGGAAATTAAAAACACAACTGATGGATGAAAATAATGCAGCGGAAAACAATAAAGCATTAAAATTTCTATGCTCAAGTGTAAGCGTTCTTCTTCCTTTAGTTATTGGAAGACTTGGAATTCTGAAAAGCCAGAAGGTTTCATTTTTTGATTCTTCTCCCATACTATTGAAATAGTTTTTTCAGACTACTCCTCACTAATTAAATGTCTTGCGGGGGAGCAAACTTAGTTTTTTTTACAAAACTGATAATATCCGAATATCAAATTTGTGTGATATTTTTGGTCGTATAAAATATATGTAGGTACTCTTGTCGCTGTTAAAGACAACTTTTAATACATAGTATAGTTATGTAAGACATTATTATGATAAAATAAAAAAGTCCTTAAACAAATTTGTTTAAAGACTTTTCAGAATATCGTCGGGATGGCGGGATTTGAACCCACGACCTCCAGCACCCCATGCTGGCGCGATACCAGGCTACGCTACATCCCGAAATTTTAGAACTGATTTAAAAGAACGATGACCAGGCGGAGTTCATCCCGACTTTTGGTCGGGGTCATATCCTGAAATTGATTGGCTGCAAAAATAAAAAAAACCGTTTTAAAAAGAGGAAACGCATTTCAATTTATGTAACTGAAACAATTTTTTAAAATGCGCGTATAGTGGATTAACAAGTTGATTACTGATAACTCTAAATAAATCTTATGAAATTGACTTTCAGGTCATTGAAAAAGTTATATATTTGAACAGCTGAGGATTTATAGAAAAATACTAAATGTTTTTTGAATGAAAAAAATACTACCTGTTTCTTTTTTTCTTTCATTATTTTTTGGCTTTGTTACCAATAAAGTTATAGCTCAGGGTGCCCCGCAGGGAATAAATTATCAGGCTGTAGCCCGCGATATCAGCGGAAATCTATTAGCTAATAAAAGTATTGATGTTAGATTTGATATTTCTGATGCAACTACAGTTGTAAAATACGAAGAAGAATTTCTCTCTGTTACCACAAATCAGTTTGGTTTATTTAATAGAGTAATTGGAAAGGGTACAGTTATTTCCGGTAATTTTTCCAGCCTTGATTGGGGTGGAAGTTATCATTCTATTGAAGTATTAGTAAGATATCCTTCCGGATCAGGATCATATCTCTCTCTCGGTATAACACAATTGATGTCTGTTCCCTACGCATTGTATGCAGGTAATAGTAAGTCCGGTACAACCTGGTACGTAGGAAGCGGATCGACTTTTCCAACCGGAGCGAACAATGGGGATTTATACTTAGATAGTTCATCCGGGGATATTTGGAAGTATGATGGTTTGACATGGTCAGATACAAGTAATAATATTAAAGGTTCCGCTGGCGCAACCGGACCAACCGGAAACAATGGCTCTGCTGGTTCAACAGGTCCGGCTGGTCCTTCAGGCCCAACCGGCGCGGCATCTACGGTAGCGGGTCCTGCTGGTCCAAGTGGAGCGACTGGCCCAAGCGGAAAAGACGGAATAACTGGTCCAACTGGAGCGGCATCTACGGTAGTGGGTCCTGCTGGTCCAAGTGGATCAACTGGTCCAAGTGGAAAAGACGGAATAACGGGTTCAACGGGTCCAGCATCAACTATCCCGGGTCCATCAGGAGCAACAGGTCCGTCAGGAAATGACGGCGCAACAGGGGCAACGGGTCCAGCATCAACTATCCCGGGTCCATCTGGGTCAACCGGTCCAACAGGAAATGACGGCGCAACAGGGGCAACAGGTCCAGCATCCACTATCCCAGGCCCATCTGGATCAACAGGTCCTTCAGGAAATGATGGAGCTATAGGTCCACAAGGTCCGCAAGGTCCAACCGGCGCAGCATCCACCGTTCCAGGTCCAACTGGCCCGACAGGAGTAGGCGTTGCAGGTGCCACAGGTCCAACGGGAAATAACGGTTCAGCAGGCGTCACAGGCCCAACTGGTGTAGGAGTCGCTGGTTCAACTGGCCCAACAGGAGTAGGCGTTGCAGGTGCAACTGGTCCAACAGGAAATAATGGTTCAGCAGGTGCCACTGGCCCAACGGGCACAGGAGTTACAGGTGCCACCGGTCCAACAGGAAATAATGGATCAGCAGGCGCCACCGGCCCGACCGGTGTAGGTATAGCTGGTCCAACTGGTCCGACAGGAGCAGGCGTTGCAGGTGCGACTGGCCCAACAGGAAATAATGGATCAGCAGGCGCGACCGGCCCAACAGGAGTAGGCGTTGCAGGTGCAACAGGTCCAACTGGTGTAGGGGTCGCGGGTCCAACTGGTCCGACAGGAAACAACGGTTCAGCAGGTGCAACTGGTCCAACAGGAAATAATGGATCAGCAGGCGTCACCGGCCCGACCGGTATAGGTGTAGCTGGTCCAACTGGTCCGACAGGAGTAGGCGTTGCGGGTGCCACCGGTCCAACGGGTAATGCGGGCGCCACTGGCCCCACAGGAGTAGGCGTAGCGGGATCAACCGGTCCAACAGGAAATAATGGATTAGCAGGCGCCACCGGCCCGACCGGTGTAGGTGTAGCTGGTCCAACTGGTCCGACAGGAGTAGGCGTTGCGGGTGCAACCGGCCCAACAGGAAATAATGGATCAGCAGGCGCGACCGGCCCAACAGGAGTAGGCGTTGCAGGTGCAACAGGTCCAACTGGTGTAGGGGTAGCAGGTCCGACAGGTCCAACGGGAAATAATGGTTCAGCAGGAGTAACCGGTCCAACGGGTGTAGGTGTGGCAGGCGCCACAGGTCCCACTGGTGTAGGAGTCGCGGGTCCAACAGGTCCAACGGGAAATAATGGTTCAGTAGGAGCAACTGGCCCGACAGGAGTAGGCGTTGCAGGTGCAACCGGTCCAACAGGAAATAATGGTTCAGTAGGCGCGACTGGCCCAACAGGAGTAGGTGTTGCAGGTGCAACCGGTCCAACGGGAAATAACGGTTCAGCAGGCGCCACCGGTCCAACAGGTGTAGGCGTAGCAGGTGCCACAGGTCCCACTGGTGTAGGAGTCGCGGGTCCAACCGGTCCAACGGGAAATAACGGTTCGGCAGGCGCGACCGGTCCAACAGGTGTAGGCGTGGCAGGCGCAACCGGTCCAACGGGAAATAATGGTTCAGTAGGCGCGACTGGTCCGACAGGAGTGGGCGTTGCAGGAGCAACTGGCCCAACGGGAAATAACGGTTCAGCAGGCGCCACCGGCCCAACAGGAAATAATGGTTCAGTAGGAGCAACTGGTCCGACAGGTGCAGGTGTAGCGGGTCCAACTGGTCCGACAGGAGTAGGCGTTGCGGGTGCCACCGGTCCAACGGGTAATGGAGGCGCCACTGGCCCAACAGGAATAGGCGTAGCAGGTCCAACCGGTCCAACGGGAAATAATGGTTCAGTAGGAGCAACTGGTCCGACAGGTGCAGGTGTAGCGGGTGCAACTGGTCCAACGGGTAATAATGGATCAGCAGGCGCCACCGGCCCGACAGGTGTAGGCGTAGCAGGTGCCACTGGTCCAACGGGAAATAATGGTTCAGTAGGAGCAACTGGTCCGACAGGAAACAACGGTTCAGCAGGCGCTACCGGTCCGACCGGTGCAGGCATAGCAGGTGCCACTGGTCCAACAGGTAATGCAGGTGCCACTGGTCCAACAGGAGTAGGCATAGCAGGATCAACAGGTCCGACAGGTAATGCAGGCGCTACTGGTCCAACAGGAGTAGGTGTAGCAGGATCAACCGGCCCAACAGGAAACACTGGTTCAGCAGGCGCCACCGGCCCGACAGGTATAGGAGTCGCAGGTGCAACTGGTCCAACAGGTAATGCGGGCGCCACTGGCCCCACAGGAGTAGGCGTAGCAGGATCAACCGGTCCAACAGGTAATGCAGGCGCAACTGGTCCGACCGGCTCATTTGGGGTAACTGGTACTACCGGACAAACATTGTATTATAATGGTTCCGCATGGGCAGCAACATCGAATTTATATAGTGATGGGATTAATGTTGGAATAGGAACTACTTCACCAGGGGACAAACTTGAAGTAAAAGGAGGGAGCATTGTTGTAACACAATCGGCTAGTGATCCTGTAGTTGTTACGAAAACCGGCAATGCAAATGAACTGGTCACCTATGGATGGTCTACGACGGGCGGAATGGGTTATATTCAGGCCGGTACTTGGGGAGGCACAACAAAACCTTTTATTTTACAAGGCGGAGGCGGAAATGTCGGGATCGGTTCTACTTCCCCTGCGCAAAAACTTGATGTAACAGGTAATATAGCGTTTAGCGGAGTATTGTTGCCAAATGGAGTTTCGGGAACTTTTGGTCAGGTGCTGACCTCTCAGGGTGCTTCAACCCCTATATGGACAACCGTAGGATCCGGAACGGTAACTAATGTAACAGGGTCTGCGCCGATAACAGTCACAAATAATACAACAACTCCGGTTATTTCAATTCCGATGGCTAGCTCCATCAATAATGGATATTTAGTAGCTGCTGACTGGAGTACCTTCAACAATAAACTAACCTCTGTTCTTAACGCCGGACAAATATTTGTAGGTGGTGCGGGTAACTTTGCTAATGCAGTTTCGATGACCGGAGATGCGTCAATGGCAAGTAATGGTGTGTTAACCTTAAAGAATACAGGTACTGCAGGCACATACACTAAGGTTACAACCGATGCACAGGGTCGCGTCACATCAGGAGTAAATCCGACAACCCTTGCAGGCTATGGTATTGCTGATGCTGTTGTAAACCTGGGAGGAACACCTGGTATCTTGTCCGGACTCGATGGATCCAAAGGTGCAGCAGGAACTGTGGGTAGAATATACGTTGCAGTAGATACCAAAATAATTTACAGGGATAATGGAACAACCTGGGATATTATCGGTAACGGAACAGCTTTGTCCAATCCTATGACCAGCAATGGCGATATAATATATGGAGGTGTTGCGGGTACGCCTTTACGCCTGGGTGGTTCAGCGGGTTTTCTGAAATCAACGGGGGCAGCTGCTCCGGCCTGGTCTGCCATCACTATGAATGATGTAGCCGGGTCAATGGGTGGTGATGTAACAGGTGCCTTAACTTCTAATACCGTTAATTCTGTTGGAGGGTCTTCAGCAGCAAATATTCATAGTGCTGAACTTTTGGCAAATGGAGCAACCAATGTTAATAACGCAGGAACAATTGTAAAGCGTGATGCAAGCGGAAATTTTTCAGCAGGTACCATAACGGCCAATCTAAACGGAAACGTGACCGGAACATCATCTGGCTTTACAGGCTCGCTTGGCGGAGATGTAATGGGAACACAAAGTTCAACAACGGTAGTCAAGCTACAGAACAGGAGTTTGTCTTCTGCGGCGCCATCGCCGGGTCAGGTACTGACCTGGAACAATAGTACATCCATGTGGGAACCACAGGCTCCTGCCAGCGGAAGCAGTTGGAATTTAAACGGTAATTCCAACGGAGCATTCGATTACATTGGTACAAATGATCTCACCGATTTTGCAATTAATACAAATGGAATAGAAAGAATACGTGTTACGCAATTGGGAAATACCGGTATTGGCACTTCCGCTCCTTTGGCTTTTCTGCATTTGAAAACGGCAAGTGATCCCATGGAATTGCTGATCGAGAATATGGGTGGTTCTTTCAAAACCGGTTTACATATTAAAACTGCAGGGCATGAATGGTTTATTGGGAAAGCTAGCACAGGAGCTGCACAGGATATGATGATTGAGGATTTTACAGCTGGACAGGTTCGTATGGATATCGATGTAAACGGGCACGTGGGAGTTGGAACAACAAGCCCTGCTGCCTTGCTAGATCTGACTTCCACCAGCAGCGGAGTATTGCTGCCCCGAATGACCAACGCGCAATTGACAGCCATTGTCACTCCTCCAACCGCAACGCTGGCTTATCAGACTGACGGAACTTCTGGTTTTTATTACAATTCGGGGACTCCAGCAGTTCCTGTTTGGACATTGCTGAGTGCAGGATCCGGAAGCGGTGGTTGGAATTTAAATGGTAACTCCAATGGTGCATTGAAATTTATCGGAACAAACGATGCAAATGATTTCCCTATTTATACAAACGGAACAGAAAAGATGAGGGTCACTAGCAGTGGTAATCTGGGTATCGGAACAACTGCGCCTGGCGCATTGCTGATGGTACAGGGTGATTTTAAAGCCTCGTTAGGATTGGTGCAAGTGTCGGATAATAATCCGCAAGGCGGAATTACAATTGGTCGTCAACGTGTAACAGGAGGTAATCTAAGTGCCACCGACCAAATTGGGATATTGGGTTTCCAGGGATACGCTACAGGCCTGGGATTGAATCATAGTCCGAATGCTATGATTTCTGCAGTTGCAACGGAAGATTACATGAGTTCAACCAACCTTGGCGCAAGACTTGTATTCGGCACCACACAAAATGGAATTCCCGGTACTTCTGAACGAATGACAATTGGTAATGATGGAAATGTGGGTATTGGATCAAACAGCCCATCTGCGATTCTGGATATCAATTCCACAAGTAGCGGTTTGTTAATTCCGAGAATGACAAATGCACAACGCTCGGGTATTCCCTCCCCTACAAATGGTCTGTTGATTTATCAAACGGATATGGGAGTTGCTGTCCCTGTGGGAATAGGTTTTTATTATTATCAGGGAGGTGCATGGAATGCGTTGGGTGGAAGTGGTAGTGGCAGCTCAGCATGGACGGAATCTTCTCCTAATATTTATCCGACCACAATTACAGATAAAGTCGGCATAGGAACAAATATACCTCAAAGTGTTTTGGAAGTAGTTACAGACGGGACGCTTGCTGGAGCTGTGAGGATAACGAATACAGTTCCCGCAAACTACGGGTCTTCCTTGATGCTGAATGGTCTGAAAGCATGGACGATATCTTCAACAAATAACGGCGCAGGTGCGGGTCAGAATAAACTGGTATTCCGTGATTATTCTGTTGGTAATGATGTAATGACAATCGATGGAACCAATGGTGCCGGCGGAGTATATAATGTTGGTATTGGCCAAACCACTCTGAAGTCCACATTGCAGGTGAATGGAGATGTGGGTCTTGGTGACGGAACAAACACGGGCAATGCGCCGGTTGTAGTGTATTTAAAAACGATGGGTGGTTTATCAGCCTATAACATTGTAGCTGTTGATCCTGGGAATGATAACAGTGTATATATTTCTCCCACTGCTTCCGATAATTCTATTGTAGGCGTTGCCCTGGATAATGCCCCCGGTGGCAGTATAGCACGAGTAGCAGTTTCGGGAGTTGTATTGGTATTAACAGACACTGGAGGATCTGTGAGGGGGCAGCATTGTGTAAATGGTAATGGTGGCGCCCACAGCACAGTTTCACCTTCTGCAGGAGCTTCAATAGGAGTTTTTCTTGAAACTGTATCGGGTGGGCGGTTGGCAAGAGTGTTATTAAGATAAAATGAGATCTAAAAGTTAAATCGTTTATAAATGAAAAATACAATACAAAGTATTTTCACTTTTGCGGCATGCTTGATATGTCTGTATGTTTTTCCTCAGGCAGATCTGGTTTCCACTGGGGGAGCTAATGTCTTTTCCCTTTCCTTTCCAGGGAATATGACCGCCTATCAGCCTGGACAATCCATTACATTCAGATCGAATCAAACCATTACAGGTCCCGCAACAATAAGTATAAACGGTCTTGGGGTCGCGACCATAGTAAGTACATCAGGTACGGCACTGAATGCGAATGATATTATTACAGGACAGGAGGTCACCATTGTATATGATGGAAGTGGCAGGTTTCAAATGACTTCCTCATCAGGCAATGGTGCTGCTGTGGCCGCAACAAATCCCTGGAGTTACACTTCGCCAAATATTTATCAAACAACACTTACAGATTTTGTTGGAATAGGAACTTCTGCACCCGCTCAAAAACTTCACGTCTATAGTTCAAGCGGTTTCACCAGGTTATTGATTGATGCGCTTGGCAGCGGAACAGCGGGAACAGAAGGTTCTTCACTTGTTCTCAGGGGAAAGTCGATTTTTAACAGTGTTGAATTTACACAGGACAATAGCAATAATGCACTTAAAATAAGAATTGGTGGGCTGGACAGAATGTACATAGATGGTGCGAATCCGGGTAATGTCTCTATTGGTACAACCAGCCCATTGACAAAACTGGATGTAAGAGGAGCAAATGCAACTGCGAGTACGGCAACATTTGAAAATATTTTTGAAGTGGCCAGTACAGATGCGATTCCATTAAGTCTTCGATTCGGAATTAAAACGGATGCCAATGGAACGAGCAGGTATGCTGCGATAGAGGTGGATGACAATTCAGTAAAAAGGGCTTTGTCGCTTCAACCAGCAGGCGGGAATGTAGGCATTGGAACAATCAGTCCTTCGCAGGTGTTGGATGTGTCAGGAAAATTCCAAGTCGATAACAACGGGAATATTGTAAAGTTAAATGGAGTGCCGGTTAATTTTCCAAGCGCTAATATTGCAGGCGTATTAACAAATACAGGTACTGGCGTCTTATCCTGGTCGCCGGCAAGTACAGGAACGGTAACATTATTCAGTTCGGGTAGTTTGGCTCCGCTTTTTACAACAGCTGTAGCAACACCAGCAACTACACCAGCTTTATCGTTTACACTTTCAAATGCTGGTGCTTATTCTCTATTTGGAAATAATACAGGAGCGAGTGCTGCACCTGCTTACTTTACTCCGATACTTTCTTCTGCACTATTTCAGAACCAGGGATCAACAACAACACTATTGCATGGTAACGCTGCAGGTAACCCCACATGGACTCAAATTGTAAATTCAGATATAACAAATGGAACCATTGACCTTACGACCAAAGTAACAGGTGTATTGCCGATAGCCAATGGAGGAACCGGTTCTAATACCCAGAATTTTGTTGATCTTACAAACACACAAACAGTTGCGGGTGCAAAATCGTGGAGCAACCTTGGAACCTTCAATGCTGGAATAACATCTACAGGTGCGATTGTCAATATAAACACGAGTTCCAATTTTGGAACCAATATTAACTCCGGCACCTCGACAGGAACCGTAACAATTGGTGGTTTATTCAATTCTGTGGCACTTCCTAAATTTACTACTGCAGGTATTGTAACCAATACAGCGGGGGGTATTCTTGGAACTACTGCAACCATTCCCGTGACAAATGGGGGAACTGGTACAGGCACAACCTTTACTCAGGGTTCTGTGGTTTTTGCAGGGGCGAGTGGAACTTATAACCAGAACAATGCGGCTTTCTTTTGGGACAATACAAATTCACGTCTAGGTATTGGCACAGCAACTCCTTCCAGAAAACTTCATGTATACAATTCAGCTGCTGATCAGGTCCCGCTATTGGTTGAAGGAAGTGATGTTGCCTGGTCGAGTATTTACATTAACGCCATCAATACTACGGCGAATGCAAATTATGGATACCTGGTGGGGCACTAAATTCTACTGGTCCGGT
>Ga0206957_1144_pt1 | contig 14627 bp, 9 predicted proteins | sample Alteio_BWOrgHeat_32_FD_152975 | JGI IMG/M metagenome (GOLD analysis project Ga0206957, IMG submission 152975) | Enriched cells from forest soil in Barre Woods Harvard Forest LTER site, Petersham, Massachusetts, United States -... | ecosystem: Environmental > Terrestrial > Soil > Temperate forest > O...
CTAAATGTAGTATATAAATTTGATTCCCAGAGGGTAGATGCGTAACAATATCTCCTACGCTGTATTTAAAGTGAATGATGTCTTGTAAATAGACGCGAGGACATTGGATAACGAGCTGACGTGTTTGAGGAAAATATACGCTTACACTTTGGGGAGATACACTTTGAACGATGCCATATTCTGCTGTTTCATTCGTATAAGAGGTTTTTATATAATCGCCTTTTTTGTAGACAATTGATGTGGAAGAATGGGTACATGTATCTCTTTCTTTCGGTTCAATCCAAGTCCAAGGACGTAAACACTGGGACTCTACGTAACGCTCGTCAGAATTATGAAGTATTGCTTCCTGATCTCTAGTACGATACCTCAGTTTGGGATTGATATTATTACCTTTTATCTTATATAACAAGGATATAGATCCATCGTATTGGCATTTAATATGGTAAGAAACTACTGTAGCTGGACCTATGTCAATATATTCTACTAATTCTCCTTCTTTATATTTTATTTTGTCTACGATATAAGGTTCTAACTCGTTGGTTTCATTTTCGTGACAACATCGTTCGACAATGCCATTGTCATAACGAAGTTGATATGATCCCATGATATCTACAGTCTCAATTATCGCTCTATCCACTAACGTACGAGTTGAGTTGATGACACAGACGTGATCTCCGACACCGTATTGAGTCACAGTGATTGGTTGCAACCACGCATATTTTCTAGAACGACGAATCATCAATCCATCTTCTTTTTTAATATCATATTCACCCTCTAGCGTCTTTTTCATGATTGTTCCTATGTATTTCTCTATGGGACTGATCTCTGTTGCACCTTGCAAATTTGGCATGTCTATTCCATATATGTTGTCACCCACCTTGAGAGAAGGCTCTGTGTAATTCAATCGAAGTGTACAAACGTCTTCAACCTCGTTCTCTTGAACAAATCCGTTTTCGAACAAGTAAACGGGCTTATTTACATTCATACGGTAAAGGAATTTCCCCATTACGCCCTTTCCATTTCGAATGTATAAAGGACATTCTAAGGAAGATATCTTTGAATCCTTCATTGCATTTGCAAGTGATGGATGATTTTCAGACATACGCGTGAATCGCTCAGTCGTTAAACTTCTAAATAACTGAATATGAGACATAAATTCTTCTCCAATGCAATTAAAATGATGGGGCATGACACTGTATCCCAACATTAAATGAAGTATTTCAAATGTCGCTAAATGTTGTTGCTCCACGTCGAATAATTCATGAGTTAAAAGTCTGTGTAAACACGGAGTTGAAGCGCCTGCTATAAAGGCCATGACAATCAACAGCGTAGAAGAATGGATTTTTTGGTCATTTATTCCTCTCATGGGCAATAAAGATCGTAACGATGTTTCGAGAGTATCAGAACCATGAAAATTCGCCTTTACGTTCATGGAAGTAGACAGGGTCGATCGAGTGCTTGGGATATTAATATGAAAAAACGACGAAATGAATCTCACCAAATGGGGTAATATGTTGGGTGTCTGACACATCGATGTCGTTCTCCATTGTTGTAGCAACGTCATCACTAATTCGAGCACAAACGTAAACATTGGATTCATTGCGTTAGTTAAATAGTCTCGATCTTTTATTACCTTCATATCCTTACTCATTAAATCAGGGATACAGATCGCTTGAAACGCGTGATTTAAACTTTCTTCATCTGCTTCTGTGGCTATTAACGTTGAGAAAGATTGAAATAAAACGTATTTCCACTGAGGATTGACATCTGGTTTTTTGAAAAGGGGTGTTAAACAGGAACTATATCTATTTTCAAATATATAAAACAATTCAATGGTTTTAAGGGCACAGGAACGAGAATCTAACCATTGATTCATAGTTTTACTTTTGCTACTGGTGTAATACTGAATATAAGAATATAAGACGGAATGCCAATCTTCAGACAACAATGGAAATATCAAAATATCAAATATATTAAAGCTTTAGAGTATGTACGTGAGCATCAAACATAAATTCAAACTCTATGTTTCTTTATATAGAAGGAATAGAATATTGATTGATACGAGCATCGTAACCAATTTTTTTTTATAATTTACGCGGACGTTCTGTTAATTTGGCGTGAGTCCATCCATACAAGCATTAAGTGTTGTTGTTGTCTTATTCCAGTTAAACTAGTTTCTTTGTTATTATCCACTTTATATACAAGTTAGGTGTATGATGATGGAAGACGAAGAGAACAAGATAGAACAAGAACAAGACGATGAGGAGGAAAAAGGAGAACGAATTCGTACCAAAATGGCTAAACTTTGTCTTACTCAACCACTTGAAAATACGCTAAATATTCTCACTGGTCCATCGCAAGTAGGCTTTCAACATCCTGTCACAGCACCTATACGAGTCGCGATTATAGGAACATCAGGAAGGCAAGAAGATTTACTTGAATTGGATACACATATGTACGATTTAATGCAACAGTTTAGTATCTATTTAATTGAGCACATGTTTGAGTTGTTGTGGACATCTGTTCATTTGGTATCTGGAGGCAGCGCGTGGTGTGATCATCTGGCCGTGCGCCTCTACTTGGAAAACCGAATCTATGGAATCCAACCTTGTCATGGACTCTCTTTATATTTGCCATGTCAATTTATTACTTCCGCACAGCCTCAACATTCTCAATTTGAAGATACAGGTCAATCGGATTGGAATTTGAATCCAGGTCGCACGCTCAATCAATTACATCATCGATTCAGTCAAAAAATTGGACGCTCCACAATGCACGATATCACCTGTGCCCATGTCCTCAATGCCGTATTGAACACGTCACAACGAGGTTTTCATGCTCGAAATAATGAAGTTGCCAAATGCGACTATATGATTGCCTTTACATGGTCACACGAGGCTACAAACGTCAAGGAAGGAGGTACTCAATATACATGGAATAAATGTACTCAATGTTTACAAAAGGTTCATGTCCCATTGCCTTTATTACGACAATACGGAACGACAGATCAATTTGAACTATTGATGTCTCTTGTTCATGTCGAATCTCCGTCTTCAAACTACTCTTTAGTTGGTGATAATGTAAAACAGCAAAAAAGAAAACGAGCAATGACTACGTAAGTAAAACTACGTAAGTAAAAAGCAAGTATTAATATATTTTGCGCATATATACTTTATAACGTGTTATAATCCCATAATCTATGTCTATGTAACTACTCTTGGATATAAAAGGGGATATGCTAAATGATGCACGATTTTTACAAAATGACGCATAAAACGACCCAATTGTGTCGCGTGAAATGCCAAGAGGGATAACTGAGCATGAGGTACATTTTTTGTATCCCCATCTTCATCTCCTATAAACAGACAGATCCCTATTTGTTCATAATGATGGGTGATATCATGAATGATCTCTTCTAGATGTTTCCACGACGTGGGTTCAATAGTCGAGGCAGATGCAACTTCCAAAGCATCTTCAGACCATTCCTTGACAAATTCAAGAGGACGATAGATCCGTCTCACTTCCTGATCATCCGATGATTTCAGTCTATAAAATTGGCTTGTTACTTGCCACCATACAAGATCTGCATAACGAATTAATAAAGAAGGACAGTGGATGTCGAGATCAAACACCCCGCTTTTAGGATTCATTTGAAACATGCGCGGTAAGGGTTGAAGACATAGTTCATTGTGCTGGTTCACAGGAGCCGACTGACCTACCAGGACACATTCTACAAATTCCTGTATAGAGAAAGAGGACGGAGAGGAAGAGTAGGACAAAGATAGAGAGGTATGAGATGTATGGGGGAAACTTTTAAATGCTTTATACGAACGACATACGTCCTTCCAATAGAAAAAAAGCGATCGATGAAAGGTTAAGCAAGAGGCACGCTGCCATAAATTTAGACGTTGCAAGGTGTTACATAGAGCAAGAGGAATAAATGAAATCTCTTCATACACTGGGATAGAATAGTTATTATTTTTACATCTTGATTTCTTTACATTTAACCAAGCTGCCGATTCTTCAGTATTATGAAGATATAAACACCATACATCCGGACCCGCACCATAAATACTAAAGCAATGTACGCCTGGTGTATCTGCACGGACAAGAACATTTAAAGTCGATCGAATGTCGACCAGAATAGAATCAGCTCGGCTTAATGTGGTTTTCAAATGATACCATGACATGGCAAAAAAAACGTGAGAAGGAGTAAATTCAAAGGATCTCGATGGACATGGACGGGATGCAAGACGTGCGAGTAAGCTCAAGACACAACGTTCCCATTCCGTTAAATCACGAAGAGGAATAATACATCTATCTATCAATGAAGTGGATGAGGGTGAGGATAAGGGAGAGGATAAGGCTGAGGATAATGATGAGGTAGAAAGAGATGAATATGTTGTTGAAGAGGACATGACGAATGAAGAGCATGTATGAGATAATGAGTGTAGATGACAATATGTGTCAAATGTTCAAGGTAAACAATACATTATAGAACTATATGTTTTATGTTTCATTTTTTATGATTTATGTTTTATGTTCTTGTTTACTGATTTCCATTTTCATACCAAACTTGCTCATTCCCCATTCACAAGCCATTTCGTCATAATTTCATATATTTTATCATTCTTCTTATATCAATTTAAATTTTCTTATTGAATCCTTATTGAATCTTATTCAATTTAAATCATCATGAAAGCTATTAAAGAAAATGCGTCTAATAAGTCGAATTCATCTAATAACATATCTAACACATCTATCATATCTAATACATCTAATATATCCAACACATTGTTTACAGCACTCTCTCCTATACCATTAGGGAAAGGAGTTAGTTGCGAAGTATATAAATGTTTACACCACGCGTCTAAAACAAAAGTAGCAATCAAATGCATTCAAGACATGGATCATGATACTGTGGATCACAAATTATCTTTATTAAGGGAAGTAAGTATTTTAACTCAGCTTCAAGGACATCCTAATATCATCAAATATGCGGGTCTTGCCACTGCAAATTCTATTAATTTTCGTCCTAAATCCGTTATCGAAGACTGCAACTTGGTATTTGAGTACATGCCAATGGATATTGAAAAAACATTCCAATCGGATTTGACATGGTCTATAGGACACGTTCAAAACTTTATATGTCAACTTTTACATGGTGTGCTGGCAATCCATAAGCAGGGCATTGTCCATAGAGATTTAAAACCAGCGAATTTACTAGTCCATCAGGGTGCAGATAAACGTAGTCGATTAAAAATCAGTGATTTTGGTCTTTCTAAATCTCTCTATGGTGCTTATGATGGTCTAAATGATGTAAATGGTGTACATAATAAACTTAATATCTCCTCGTTGGTCAATTCACCATCGTATACTCCATCTCCTCCCCCTCTTTTACGTACGTTCTCCAAACATGTTGTGACTCGATGGTATCGTCCTCCCGAAGTGACCTTGATTCAACCCCAAACAACTGCCCTCGATATGTGGTCAGTTGGATGTATTTTTGCTGAAGCGTTGATGATGCTGCCAGACAGTGGATATACGCCGAGCACTCGACATCCGATTTTTAGGGGAACCTCGTCGTATGGATTGACACCTATTCAGCCACTCAAATCAGATAAATCGGATAAATCAAGTAAATCAATTAAATCACCCAAGTCGGGTACACCAGCTACTGTTTCGGAAAAAGAACAAGTGACAAAAGATGAAGATGAAACGGAAGATGAAAGTGATGAAACAGAAAATAAAATTGAAATGAATTCAATGAATTCAATGAATTCAATCAATTCAAAACATCCAAAAAATGCTTTGAAAATGAATGAAGTTGTAGAACTCTTACCCGAATTCCCGGGTGTAGATGAAGGTGATCAATTATTGGTCATTTTTAATTATTTGGGTACACCTACTGAGTCTGAAAGATCATGGATTGAAAATGATGTTGTCAAAGAATATGTCACCTCTATTTGTAGGACACGTCCTCGTATGAATAGGTTAATAGGCAAATTTCCATACGCACCACCCGATGCCTTAGATTTGTTATCCAAATTGTTAGCTTTTGATCCTAGCCAACGTCTCTCGGCACAACAAGCATTAGACCATCCCTTTTTACGTCAATCTTCAACTCAGTATGTGCTTTCAGCACTTGTTCCCTCTATTATTCCATCCATTAATCCTGCTCAATCTATTATGTCTATGAACAACATTGCATCAAATTTTACACCCTGCTTGTCTTCTCCTTCCGCTTTATTCAAATTATATCAAAATACAGAATGGAGATTGGATGTACAACGTTCCATGAGAAAGACACTTCCTCTTGATGATCGACCAGTGGCTAAACTTGCTCATAATGAAATTGCCGATGGTTGGTTAGAGCATGTACTTCATCTTTACAAAATTCACCAATTTTATCCGAATTTTTATTCAACTCATTTAAACAGTATAAGTTCTATATCTCCTAAAGGTGGTCGTAAACATATGATCGACTCCAATACTCTCGAGTCAATAGAATCTTCCAAGTCTCCCAAGTCATTAAAGCCATGCCAATTGTCTTCTATAGCAAATTTACCTCTTCCTAAACGCATTAAAGTTACTATAGTTCATAAAACTTCTCTACCAAGTGTTTCTTCTGTTGAAAACATTCAACCTCCTGCTCAGTCGAAATTAGTTTCGCAGTTAGTTTGTCAGTAAAAATTAAAATTTTAGAACATTTGAAGATTTTATTACATGTTACCATGTTACTTATTACTTACACATTTTTGTCATTTCTTTCGTATCTAGTATGTTATATAGAATTACAAAAACATAACTTGATAATAAACAAAACTATTAGGATAATTTAGACTAAGTGCATCATGCACCACTACCACACATCAAAAATCTTGTTAATAAAATGTCTCACAATATAAAACATCCTATGCAAGAAGTCAATTCTTTTTTATCTCGAAGTTGTTTAATTAATTGTTAAATTTCACTTTGCTTTATCTTGTTTCGAAATTACTCTATATGAAAACAAAACAAAAAATATAAGAAATGAATGAGCTAACGAATCCTTTCAACTAAATCTTCTTTTTCTTCATCGCGTGTGCTTTGTATTGACAGATTCTTTCTACGGGTCCTCACATATTTCTCGATTTGATCACCCAACAATGAAATTAGATATGCATGGAACAAGTTATGGTAGACAAGAAGAAAAGAAGAAGTTAGATTCTCTTTTTTTTTTATTTAATTAAAAATACCAATAGCAACATCCGAATCTAATTCATTCTACCATTCCGCCATGTTTTCTTCTGTGTTTTTTCCCGTTGTAAAACATGTTCAAATTCCTGTAATAGAATCTTCTGGGTCCTCTGGATCTTCTCAACCTCTACGCGTTCATTCTTCCGATTCTTCTTCTGTCCAACATTCTATCTCTCCCCCCATGTCGCAAGTTTCAAGGGGGTTAATATACACAGGTGGTTTTATTTGTGTTTTGTCTCTTTCATGTCTGATTCCAGCAATTAGTTTTTGCGTTAATACAAAGTTCCACGATTCCTTTTTAACTAAACGTATTATAAAACTCAGTCATGAACGTCAGAATATAAAGTTACATCAAGACCATGACGATACGTTGGATATTCCTGGAGATACTAAGATGGAAGAACACCATCGCATTCGTAATTCACAATCTACCGATACATGTATTCATATCCTAGAAGCCTGTGATGAACATGAGAAAGCATGTACTCATGATTGGATTTCTACTGGACATTGGATTCGTCGAAGCTTAAACTTGGGAGTTATATCCGCAATCGTATTTATCCCAGTGTTGGCAATTTCGATATCATCTAAACGTTTCGCTTCATCACGTATATAAAAAATATAGTATGTAAAATATTTATAAGAAATAATTAATCAATTTATTTATTTTATTATAAACTAATTAGCAACATAATAGAATAAAAGTACAAGAAATGTCATTTACAAGTTACAGTTTAATTAAAGAAACGTTCGAGTCACGCAATATACTTAGTTTACGTGTAGCATCCTCCCACGACCAAAAAGTTTGATGAACAACATACCTAGACGATTGTTTAAATAAGGTATCTGTTCCATGAAGCCTATCAAAAACTCCAAAGGCTCCGTAGTTTACATTGAATTTGGCATGATGATAATCGTGTCCTTCTGGAGATGGTATCCAGGGTAAGTGATACCCAGAATGAACAAATAACGTATTGAGGGTTGCCAGCATATACCAAAGAGTGAGAGTAAAGAAATGCGTCTTAAATAAAATAGGTCCAAGCATAATAGGCATTAAGTTACAAATCGCATGTTCTAACGGATGGCAATAGATAGCACCTAAGGCGATAGACGCCGTAAATTCATGATGCTGTTTGTGAATATGCCCGTATAACCATGGAATATGATGCAACAATCGATGTACATAATAAAACAAACAATCGGTGATGAAAGTAAAACAAAAGAGTTGAATGACTATATCCAACATAGAAGGAAAGGGATCTAAGTAGGGCATATGCGTCCAATTAAGAGCAAGAGGGTAACAAAGAATATGTAATGGAAATCCTATACATATTTGGTTAAAAGCAACAACCTTCATGACATGAATCAGGTTGTTAGAAGGTTTGTTTGGTTGCCTTTGAATTTTGTATATCTCATAATTTCGATCGAGTGAAAGACGATGTAAAAGCCATGAAAGAGTCCAATAAATGGAAACATGAAGGAATGAAGAAAGTCCAAAGTATAAGGAAAAGGGGATCACGTTTGGTACATCTAACGGATGCGCGACCCATGTTGCAAGCACATAATCAAACACTCTGAATACAGGAGGAACAAAATAATTTAAATACGTCGTAATTATCGTATACCAAAGCCAGCTCATGATATGAGAAAACAAAACGATTGTCAATCCTGAAAACACAAGGTTTTTTAGTTGTACCATATTGAAGGATCTTAATGATAGAAAGCTGCGTTATAAAGACTTTAGTTTTTCTTATATTTATTAGAGATAATTTTAAAAAATATAAAATATATAAATATAAATGATCAGTCAAAGAAGGTGGTCAATTGCTCATAGGCTTCTATCTTTCGCTTTGATATGAAATATCCATCTGCTGAATATTCCATATTGGCTCTAGCATAACTCGAGGCAGGTCGAATCCACACCCAAATAAAAGCCCCATCTCCTCCACAATGATTATAGGGACGGTATTCAGGAGACCCATCCAAATATCCTGCTCTATTTTGAATCAAAAAGGCATTTTGAGAGCCTCCTTCTTCTAGTCGCGCCGTCATTTCCACTTCTGTCATTGTTAGTCCTAAAATGGGCAATTTCATATTTTTTGCAATACTAGTCGCCGCCAGAATCATATACGGTGCTTGTGCTTGCGTAGACGAAGTAGAAGACACGGACGAAGTAGATAAACTAGAAACATTAGGGGAACTGGATGTAGTCGTCATGACAATCAATTGTGGCCATATCCAAGTAATATATCGAGTCTGTGGATCAACCTGTTCACGAGGACGAATCCATCCACTTGATTTAAATTCGGAGGACAATGCAAGATCTCTGAAGCGTTGTAATTCACGTTCTCGACTTTGTTGATACTGTTGAAGTACTTTGGTTTCTTGCGATTTCAATTCAGATAAATTATTGATGTTATGAATGGCATTGACAGTATTCGTACCACATCCTTGTCCCACTAAATAATCCCTTGTATCATACGTGCCTTGTCCATTGTGAATGTTGGCTTCAGGCTCATAGAGCATAAGAAGTTCGGAAAAGGGACGAATCGGTCTACACGTAACAATGAAGACTGTAGCGACAGGATTTGAATCGAAATATGCTTGTTCTTCTTCTGACAGTTGTTTTGATGATGTTTTCGTCTTCTTCGTCAAACGGGGTATGACAGGTACATTTTCTCTAAAATCTGAAATACAATTGGCAAGCTGATCAAGAGGTGGTTCGTTAATCAGAGGTGTTAAGTTATTCGTAAGACGTACGTTGAATAAATCTCCTTTACAATCTGTGGGATCGGCCACTAAAGTATAAGCAATCTTAGATTCAACATCTTTATTTTCAATGATATGTCCACCGGGACCTCGTCCTCCGTCACTTAAGAGTGTCCATAAATATCGTTGTTTTTTCAACAAAATCTCTGGATAATTTGCAAAATAGAGTTCTAACTCATGTTCAACCCATATACGTCCCCCGTAATCTGATATTTCAATATCTTCTGGTAATTCAATCCAAGTAAAGAGCCCAAATTGACCGAGCGCAACAGGACTCGGCGCTGCAAACAATCCATCTCGATTAAAATGATAGGCTTGTAATTGATACGCACGTGACAGTCGTTCATGAATAGGTCCTGGTAATCGCAATGTGTTTTCCGGTCCCCTTAAATTAGATATAGGGGCTGTCCCTATGATCGAATACGTATACATTCGATTGATGTTTCTCCATAGTTCGTAATCCAGTTGATGTGTCAATACCCATTGAGTAAAATCAAAAGAAACTGACGAAGAAATGGGACTTATGGTAGACAACGTGTGTATAGGACCAATCGCACTCATAACAGAGCATACGTCGAATCCTTTTTTTTATAATACGACCAAATACAAAATTGTAACTTTCCCGATGATATGTTAATACCACTACGTCGGTAACGAAACGAATCTTTTTCTAGATGTAGACATTATACCAACATGCAAGCATAGGCCACCTTCCATATACCTCTAACTTTCGATAAATCAGTACAACCTTTATAAACTTCGCTTTAAATAGGATCCCACGCAATGTCTAATTCATATTTATACAGCGTAACATATATACATTTAATGACATATTAATTAATTTACCTAAATATACTCCACATACAAAATGGAATCAGAGACTAGAAAAACGTTCACTTTAAACGATCAGAAAGATAAAATAATCCAACGTGGTAAAATCAGTGCATCATGTGATTATTCTAAATTAAATAGAGAAGCCAGATCTTTTGTATCTAAAATTGAAAAAGATATGATGGATAGACCATCGATGTATTCGAAATCATATATACCCCATCCAGATAATTTACATGACACATGTGTGTTTCGTAGGTCAATTAAGGACGAATCATGGGCTTCTACTTCTGCGTCACCATTAAATACATACCTACTCAATCTAAGGAATGCAATACGGTATGAATATATACAAAAAGAACTGGATCTAAAAGAGTTTGATATGTTTAATGTGAAATTGGAGATAACAAAGCGATTCAACGGTAATAAAGCTCTTTTGAAGGTGCCTGGAATAGCAGAAGGAAAACCCTCTTTATCCATTCACGATAAAGTTCATTTAGTGTGGGGCACTGATAGGGGAATACAAAGGCTCGAAGTATTTATTATGAATGTTTTAGGGGATTCAAATATAATCATAGATTATCCTTTTGATAAAATTGATGGGGTTTATATTCCAAATCCGGAGTACATGCTGTTTCATGTTCGATTTGAAGTTTTTTGTGATCATCACCTGCTACATGTGTACAATCGGATACTGTATGACATGTTTTCTTCTAGTGATCCAGATATGAATCAGGTAGTGATGTTAATGGAAGAGGATAAAATGAATAGTGATACCTTAATTCCATTGTACACCATGAATGTAGAAATCCCTCAAGTCAGCATAAATGTTGGTTTAAATACCGAACAAAACCGTGCTATCTATCATGTCCTTGAATTGACAGGTAAAATTGTAGATAGATCTACTTACAACTTGTCTATTGCTGCATTGAATAGTCCCTTAGTTCTTTTATATGGACCCGCAGGATGCGGTAAATCTGTTTGTATTGTCGAAATGGTATTCCAAATCTTATCCCTTTACCCAACATCTAAAATTTTATTTTGCACACCATCCGATTATTCGGCGGACTTAGTAACCTCAAGATTGGTAAATGGGTCTATCAAAGGATTATCTGAATCAAATCAGCTTACCCCAATTCAATTGCTGCGTCTCAATACGTATAATCGTCACACCAGCATTCCCGAGTGTGTCAAACCCTATTGCAAAACCAATCAGCTCACAGGCCTCTTTCTCATTCCCCCCGTACATGAGCTTTATACATACTCTTGTATTGTGTGCACGTGTCAGACTGCGGCACGTACACTGGTTGATCTAAAACTGAACACCAAGCATTTTACTCATTTCATTCTAGATGAAGCAGCTCAAGCAAACGATCCGGAAACATTAGTTTGTTTATCGTTACTCAATAATAAAACAATATCTGTATTGAGTGGCGATCTCGCACAAATGTCTCCTGATACGAAATCGGTAGAGGCAACTAAATTGGGTCTCAATATCTCTTTTTTTGAAAAGCTTTTGACACGTTCCAACCGACCCCCATGTGTCTTACTCAGTAAAAACTATAGAACAAACCCCACGTTACTAGATTTTATTTCAAGGACTTTTTATGAAGGCGTATTAAAGTCATCCAAACTTGTAGTCGACAAAAATATATTGACATGGAATCTTCTTCAACGTCCATTTCCTTTATACTTTCATAGTGTCATAGGACATGATATTTATGAACAAGAACAGTCGTCGTTTTATAATCTATATGAAATTGAAAAAGTCACTGAAATAATTCAAAGTTTATTAGCCCAAAAGGAATTGAATGTGTCGTTGCCTGACATTGCCGTGATTGCACCTTTTAAACTTCATGTACATATGTTACGTAAACATCTGCGAAAAATTGACAATCTTGGAATGATTCGAGTCGAAGACATCGATGCATTACAGGGGAGTGAATCGAAAGTAATTATTTTATCCACTGTTACATCAAGGAATACACACTATGAAGATACACATGTTGCAAAAGCGATCCTAGATGCGATGAATAAACCGGCTAGATTTACAGTGGCAGTGTCAAGAGCCAAAGAGCTACTAATCATTGTCGGAAACCCGTACGTTCTCATGAAAGATGAAGATTGGAAAAAACTACTCATTTTTGCAGATCAAAATGGTGCGTATTATGGATCTTCAAAACCTATAGGACTGAACGTTTGAAATGTAAAGTAACCAACAATTTTATTTTTATGACTTATTACTTTTCTTTACAGACAACTTGCATGAAATATCATACATATTTCGTATATTCTTTCAAGTAAGAATCGATATCTATCGTACATACACGCGCATATATATATATAAATATTTAATACATTCATACTATTTCCATTTCCTGTCATGAGTGATTTTTATCTACTTTCTACTCGTTCTAATTCCAACATACCGAACCTGGACGACGACAATGAACCTGGTACACAAGTGCGAATATCGAAGAACGAGTTAACTCCTGCAAACAATTTGCTTATCAATCACACAGCCATATTAAGTGACAATAGTACGACAAATGAAGAAGCAACTATAGTAACTATTCCGTCTTTAATGACAGAAACTATCTCTGGAGAAGAAGGTGGATCTAGATCTACTCCACGTGCTGAAGACGATCCATGGGCAATAGATGATATTGATGTTACATACAACTTGGAAAAAGATAAAAATCCAGATGTGCAAGCAGTATTCGAAGCTGCTAGAGATCATCACGTAGACACATTAGAAACCATACTCATGAAATACAATGGAGATAAAGTGAATCTTCCACTTGTATTTGGCAATTGTTTTATAAAGGGTGGACTACTAGGTAGAAATTCGAAGCTATTGCCCTGGATTCAAAGAGCGAATTTATTGACTCCAGAGTTGATTGAGTGTGTGTTGAATTTGTGTGGAATATTTGGGAATACTGAATATGTAACATGGATCGTATCCACATGTGAATGGAATAAAATAGACATCAATCCTGCCAGTTTTTATCGTATCCTAGTCAATGCATCAATTCATGGAAAATATAAAGTTCTTCGACAGACATTGTTGATTATGGCATCCATGAAGCTAGATCCAACTGTATATCCACATACGAATAAGAAACCCCATAAAAGTAAGAAACAATAATCACCGATCATTTTTTATCCGAATCCATTAATGCGAACAATGAACGTAGTGTAAGATTTTGGATTCACTGGCTAACAAAATCTGATTTTTTATCCTATTGTCAAGATGGAGGTATGAATCCAACCCAAAATCTATCCTTGTTGAATATCGTGCTAGAACAATACAGATTGTATGGTGAAAAATATCGGTTCGGACCCATGCAGGTAAAGAAGGCGGCCCATCACAACTGCCTGATTTTATTAGATTTGATGTTGGAAAATTATATCAGTGGACGTGTGGATTTTGAATATGATGAGTCGGCGATAGAAGAGATTCCGCCTATATCAAGTGTCAGTCCTCAAACATTACAATGGTTTATTGACAAATCTATTACTCATAATTTGAAACTCAAGCTTTCTGCTCTTACCTTCCATCGTATTTTGTACCATGGTCGCTTAGATTTAGCTCAAGTGCTGTATCAGTCGAAATGTAGTGTTCCCTTTGATTTAAAAACGGTTGATTTCCTTCGATATTGTCGCGACTTTACAACGTTTACATGGGTTTACGATCATTTTAAATTTTTTGAAAAAAATATAGCGTATTTTATGACCTACAAGGAGAGCGAAGAATCATCTTTTTTATCACGTAAAGTTACATATAT
>Ga0206957_1145_pt1 | contig 14509 bp, 18 predicted proteins | sample Alteio_BWOrgHeat_32_FD_152975 | JGI IMG/M metagenome (GOLD analysis project Ga0206957, IMG submission 152975) | Enriched cells from forest soil in Barre Woods Harvard Forest LTER site, Petersham, Massachusetts, United States -... | ecosystem: Environmental > Terrestrial > Soil > Temperate forest >...
CCCGCCCACCGATGGCACATCGACCACCAACCGGTCAGGATTTTCGACGGTAAAAACCTTATGCGGCGAAGCGGCCGGCACCGCAATGGTGATGGTTTCCTCCCGGTTTTCGACATTGACGCTGACCATATCAGCCGCCAGAGCGCCAGACCACGGAATGGCGGCGAATGCCAGCCAGAATATCAGTAAATAAAGCTTGTATTTCACTTGGTTGATACGCACGTAAAACATTTTTGAGTGGGTGATTGTACGTGAAAAGATTGATTGTGTAATCCTTTTTTTACCTCTATAGTATAAAAATTACCAGGGCGCGTATGAAGATACGTTCGCCGGGTAAATATGGAATTTACGGCAAGGACCAGCCAAGCAAAACGGCTGGGTTTTGCCAAAGAGATTATAGAGTTTTGTATCAATTACCGTCTTACGGTTGCGGTTTTTAAGTTTTATGGATTGTTCGTTCCAATCATGTTTGCAGATAGGTTCCCCGCCCGGGCTAAAGCCCGTTTATGGCGGCGCATGTCTGTTGCTAGAGCGCACTTCTCCGCCTAACTGACCCTCACCCGTGAGGCGGCTCATTTATAAGGAGTCGCACTCATGACTAAACGTATGCTAATCGATGCGCTGCACGCGGAAGAAACCCGCGTCATCATCGCTGATGAAAATCAGATTTACGATTTTGATTTCGTAAGCGCTGCCAAGAAGCAGCTCAAAGGCAACATCTATCTTGCCAAAATCACCCGCGTCGAACCGAGCTTGCAGGCCGCGTTCGTCGAATATGGTGGCGGCAAGCAGGGCTTTTTGCCCTTCTCGGAAATCCACGCCGACTATTACCAGATCCCGACGGCTGACCGCCAGCGTCTGATGGAAGAAGCCGAGCGCGAAGCTGCAGCCGAAGAAACATCTCCGCCGCGCGAAGCTGAATCATACGGCGAACAGCCGATTGTTGAGGCCACACAGGAAACCTCTGCCGCACCGGTAGCTGAAACCGCCGAACAATCAGCCCTTACCCCCACGGAAGGCGACGGCGACCATCCCGCAGCAGGTAGTAAAAAACTTTCTGCTCACCAAGGAGAAATCGATCGAGCGCAAGGTGAAGGAAGCTATCCTTGCGATGCGTATCAGCCGTACCTACAGTAAAGATAAAATCCTCGAATTGTATCTCAACGAAATTTATTTGGGTGAGGGGGCGTACGGCGTAGCAGCCGCAGCGCAGAAATATTTCAATAAATCGATGGATGAGCTTACCATCGAGGAAGCAGCACTTTTGGCATCGCAGCCGAAAGCGCCGGCGTTGTACGATCCTAGGAAAAATTACGCCATGGCTCTTGAGCGCCGCAACTGGGTGATTGAGCGCATGCGCGAGGGCGGCTATATCACGGCCGATGAAGTGGCTGAGGCACAAAAGATACCTATTACCCTGCGCAATCGCGATAACACCGAAATCGCCCGCGCTGACTTTTTTTCTGAGGAAGTGCGACGTCAGCTTTCCGACATGTATGGCGCCAATGCGCTTTATGAAGGCGGTCTTGTCGTTAAGACAACACTCAATCCTGACCTACAGAAATATGCCGACCGTGCCTTGCGGAAGGCGCTTATCGAGTATGACCGCAGGCGCGGTTATCGCGGGGCGCTGACGCATCTGCCGGCGCTCGGCGCCAAGGCTGATGACTGGAGAGAGCGGCTCATCCGCCTTGAGCACGACAATGCCTACCAGCTGCTTGAAAACCAAAAGCTGGCGCTGGTGACGGCGACTGATGACCGCAAAGCGATTATTATTTTTGATAATGACAACCAGGGCATTGTGCCGGCCGCTGTGCTGAAATGGACGCGTCGCGTCATAACCGACGGACAATTGGGGGCGGAAGTAAAAAAACCTTCCGATATTCTCAAAGTCGGCGATGTCATTATCGTAGGTCCCGTAACGCCTGAGGAGAAAAAATTACTGACATCGGCGGAAGAAAAAAGGTCCTGGGACCTTGAGCAGATACCGGAAGTCAACGGCGCCCTACTGGTGCTCGACCCGCATACCGGCCGCGTCTTGGCCATGTCAGGCGGTTATGCTTATGGCGGCACCGAGTTCAATCGCGCTACGCAGGCGCGCCGTCAGCCTGGTTCGTCCTTCAAGCCGTTCGTTTATACGGCGGGATTAGAAAACGGTTTTACGCCGACGACTGTACTTCTTGATGGGCCGGTGGAGATAAGCCAGGGCCCCGGCCTGCCGGACTGGGCGCCACAGAATTATCATGATGATTACCTCGGGCCGATTACCATGCGCACGGCACTTGAAAAATCGCGCAATACCTGGACGGTGCGTCTGGCGCAGGTCATCGGCATAAACAAGGTGGTAGGCGTCGGCAAACGGTTCGGCATTTATGATGAACTTCCGGCAGAGTTTTCTATCGTCCTCGGTGCGGCGGAGACGACACTCATCCGCCTGACCAATGCATACGGCATCATCGACAATGGCGGCAAGCGCATCATGCCATCGCTGATCGAGCGCATCGACGATCGCCATGGCCACACCATCTACCGCCGCGACAGCCGCATATGCGATAAATGCGAGCTTGCGACGCTGGACGGGCTAGATCCGAACGCGCCGCCGCCGATTCCTGCGGATGACCGCGAGGAAATTATCGATCCGCGCATCGCCTTCCAGATGATCTCGATGCTGGAAGGCGTCACCATTCGCGGCACCGGTGCGCGCGCGCATCTGGAAATCAAGAATATCGTCGCCGGCAAAACCGGTACTACCAACGACAGCCGCGACACCTGGTTCGTCGGTTTCACGCCGGATTTAGTCGCGGGTGTGTTCATCGGTTATGATACGCCGCGTACATTAGGTAAAAAAGAAACTGGCGCATCGGTGGCGCTGCCGGCGTTTATCGACTTCATGAAAAGCGCGCTGACGGACGTGCCCAATACGCCGTTCCGCCAGCCGCGTGGCATCCAGCTGATTAAGGTTGATTTGACCACGGGCATTCCGATAGCTGCCGTGCCGCCGACGGGCCCGGTCATTGATGAGGCCTTCATCACCGGCTCACAGATTTATATCCCGGGTGTGACGCAGCGAAATAATGATAACGAGGAGTCGCAAAGCGAAATACCATTGCCGGTTTTAAACTCTCCGCCTCCTGTCTCGGTTCCAGATCAAGACTCTCCACCGATTATGGGCACCGGGGGATTGTATTAGCGTATCCCGCTAGCCAGTGTTATAAGGAAGCCTATGAAAGCCGAAATTCTCAGTTTGTCGCAAAAAATCCAGCAGTCGCAGGAGCTGCTGAGGAGGTACCTTTGACTGGGATAACGCCCTGCGTCGCCGTGACGAATTAAACGCGCTTACCGAAGATCCCAACCTGTGGAACGACCCGACTAAGGCGCAGACGCTGCTGCGCGAGCGCAACCATCTTGATGAACTTGTTTCCGGTTACGAACGGCTTGACCGCGAATATAAGGATAATATGGAACTGGCGCAGATGGCCGATGCCGAGAAGGACGAAGCCATGCTCGGTGAAGCCGAGGCAGCGCTGAAAAATGTCGCGGCACAATTGCACAAACTTGAAATTGAATCGCTGCTCTCCGGCGAGGCCGATGGCTTCGATTGTTTTCTTGAAATCAATTCCGGCGCGGGTGGGACGGAATCACAGGATTGGGCGTCGATGCTGCTGCGCATGTATGTGCGCTGGGCAGAAAAGCATGGTTATAAGGTCGAGCTGATCGATGAAAGCCGTGGCGAAGAAGCGGGCATCAAATCGGCGACGATCAAAATCTCCGGCCATAATGCTTATGGTTGGGCGAAAACCGAGTCGGGCGTGCACCGCCTTGTTCGCATCTCGCCGTTTGATTCCAATGCGCGTCGCCATACCAGCTTCGCGTCGGCTTGGGTTTATCCGGTCATCGATGACCGCATTAATATCGTAGTCGACGAAAAAGATATTCAGGTTGATACCATGCGTTCCGGCGGCGCCGGCGGCCAGCACGTCAACAAAACCGAATCCGCCGTGCGTTTCACGCATATGCCGACCGGTATCGTGGTGAAATGCCAAAGCTCGCGCTCGCAGCACGCCAACCGCGCCGAGGCGATGCAGATGTTGAAAGCCAGGTTATATGAACGAGAACTGCGCATCCGCGAGGAAAAAGCGACTGTGCTCAACGCCACCAAAACCGACAACGCCTGGGGGCATCAGATCCGCTCCTATGTTCTCCATCCCTACCAGATGGTCAAAGATTTGCGCACCGATGTTGAGACCAGCGATACCAAGGGTGTGCTCGACGGCGATCTCGACCCGTTCATGAGTGCGGCATTGGCCGACAGGGTGAAGGGAAAAAAAGAAGCGGCAGGGCAGTAAAACATATCGCTTTTTTACATATTTTTCATTATTTTACGAATGAATCATTACTAGGAGGCCTTATGTCCCAAAAAACTTTTGCATTAATCGCCGGTATTATTTTTACCATTGTCGCCCTAGTGCACGTCGCCAGACTGGTGCAGGGATGGGGTATTGTTATCGATGGCTGGGTGGTTCCGATGTCGGTAAGCTGGATTGGCCTGATTGTCCCGGGAACTCTTGGGTTTTACGGCCTGCGGTTTGGTACGCAGAAATAATTGATTTTCTGCCTCTTGACATGTTATAACATTTGTTATATTATGGTTATAACGATAGTTATACAGGAGGCTTTATGACCACGCTTAAAATCACTCAAATCGGCAATTCCGTCGGCATTATTTTGTCCAAGGAAATCCTGGCCAAGCTGCATGTCGATAAAGGCGATGTGCTCTATGCAATCGAAACGCCTAACGGCATTGAACTGACCGCGTATGATGAGGAATTTTCCCGCCAGATGGAAGTCGGTCGCAAAATCATGCGTGAAGACCGTGATGTGCTCAGGCGCTTAGCCGAATAAATCCCATGCATGTTACAACTATTGAACCGGCATGGGTCCGGGAGGATGTCGTATTGGGCTATCACAACGAGCAAATCGCCGAACATGGCGGCGGCGCAGGTATTCGTGATATAGGCTTATTGCAGTCGGCTCTTACGCGCCCGCTGAACGCGTATCATTATAATCAGGTTGTTTCACTGAGCAAACTTGCAGCTTGTTATGGCTTTGGCATTGCCAAAAACCATGCATTTATCGATGGCAATAAACGGACGGCTTATGTAGTAATGCGCGCTTTTCTGGTACTCAATGGTTTCGATATTAATGCAACCAGAGAAGAAAAATATCTTACCATGTATGCCCTTGCCGAAGGTTCCTTAAACGAAGAGCAGCTTGCCGATTGGTTGGAAAGTAAGCTATACAAACTCGCATGAACTCCCTCGGAATAAATAAATCCGCGGCGGATACTCGCGTTGTCGTCGCCATGTCTGGCGGGGTGGATTCGTCCGCCGTCGCCGCGCTTTTGCACGAACAGGGCTATGACGTCATCGGCATCACGCTGCAGCTTTATGACCATGGCGCGATGGTGAATAAAAAAGGCGCGTGCTGCGCCGGGCAGGATATTCACGATGCGCGGCGCGTGGCGGAAACGCTTGGCATCCCGCATTACGTCCTCAATTACGAAAATAAGTTCAAAGAAAGCGTCATGGACGATTTCGTCGAGACGTATCTGGCCGGCGAAACACCGATTCCGTGCATCAAATGCAACCAGTCGGTCAAGTTCAAGGATTTGCTGCAAACGGCGCGCGATCTTGGTGCCGATTGTATGGCGACCGGCCATTACGTGCAGCGCAAGCTTGAGCAGGGCAGGGCGCAGATGCACCGTGCTGCCGACCCATCCCGCGACCAGAGCTATTTCCTCTTTGCCACTACCCCCGAACAGCTCGATTTCCTGCGCTTCCCGCTCGGGCATTTAAAAAGCAAGGATGAAACGCGGGCGCTTGCAGCGCGGTTTGGGTTGACGGTAGCCGATAAGCCGGATTCGCAGGACATCTGTTTTGTACCCACCGGCGGTTACGCCAAGGTTATCGAAAAACTCCGCCCCGGCGCACTCGACCCCGGCGAAGTCATCCATATCGACGGTAACATCGTCGGCAAGCATGATGGCATCGTCAATTATACCGTCGGTCAGCGCCGCGGACTTGGCATCAGCAACGAAGAACCGCTCTATGTCATCCGTCTCGACGCGCAGAAAAAACAGGTCATTGTCGGGCCGAAAGAAGCGCTGCTTAAACGGGAGTTTGTCATCCGGGAATGTAACTGGCTGGATGAGGGAGCTCCCGGCCTGGTTAAGCTGCGCTCGGCCCATGCCGGTGCGCCGGCTACTATCGAACGGTTGGAAAACGGCCGTGCCCGCGTCACGCTGGCCGACCCGCAGGCCGCCGTATCCCCCGGCCAGGCTTGCGTTGCTTATGCAGGCGACCGGCTGCTCGGCGGCGGTTGGATTACCGGGGAATCGTTGTAAAATACGCTTGACTCGGCCTCATAAACCCCCTAAAAGTCTGCCCCTTACGATTATTTAGGGGAATAGTATGTCAAGACGCTGCTCTGTTACCGATACCGGCCCGATGTTCGGCCATAAAGTATCGCACTCGAACCGCAAAAAGAACGTTCAGTTTATGCCGAATTTACAGCATGTTTCGCTGGTGAGCGATGCGCTCGGCGTGAGCGTTTCCCTGCGCGTTACCGTCGCGACATTGCGTTCCATCGAGCATAATGGCGGTCTCGATGCTTACCTGCTCAAGCACCATGAGCGCAAGCTGACCCCGGAAGCTGGACGCCTCAAGCGTCAAATCAAGCGCAAGCTGGCTAAAACCGCTAAAGCGGCTTAATTCGTCAAAAATCTTAGCGTGGAAAATACGGCGCCAGCATGGTCGCCATGCGCGAGATCGCGCTGACGCACGCCTGTTCCAGCCCGTCAGATTTCATTGATGCCGTAAATTCGGTAACGACAGCCTCCCATTCCTTATCGGGTATTTTCTCGCGCACCAATCGGCTGGGCAGGATATGGACATAGCGTTCAGCCAGCGAAACATAGAACAATAAAATGGGCGTTGCTGCCGGCACATGCCGTGAAATGAGCAAATATTCTTCGAACGCACGGTGTGCGGCGCGATGATGGCGGATGTGTTTTGGCACCAGCCGCAAGAGTGGCTTGTGCAGCCACGGCAGTAATGACAATAGTGCTGTAATCCCGAGCTGGACAGCCAGCAGCAACGGAAAATCACCGATTATTTTTCCTGCCCATAGGCCGAAAGCAACGAGGCTGCCTAACATCAGGCCGTAAAGCAGAATATAGTTTTGGTAGGGATCGCTGGCTGGTGACACTACGGCGACGATTTCAGCAGAAGTGGTGCGCTCGGCCTCGGCGATTGCGGTAGCGATAATTTGTTTATTGACCATTTTTACCATCCCCCCGATGCGCCTCCGCCGCCAAAACTTCCCCCGCCGCCGCTGAAGCCACCGAATCCTCCACCGAATCCGCCACTACCCCAGCCGCTTCCAATGTTGTTGCTGCCGACTCGCATCGGTATTCCCACGGGAAGAAGCATCACGCCGTAATGTATGAAAAGCCAGAATGGGAGGATAATAAGCATGAGTATAAGGAACGCCGACAGGGTAAGCGATTGCTGGGTTATTTGCTGCTGAATTGGCATTCCCTTGCCACCGAGTACGGAAAGAATAGCCTTCGTTCCATCCATGATTCCTTGTTCCATGTGCCCGTTGCGGAATTGCGGCAAGATGATGCCATGGACAATTTCGCTGGATGCAGCATCGGTCAGCGTACCCTCGAGCCCGTAACCGACTTCGATTCTAACTTTGCGTTCATGAGGTGCCACGATCAGCAATACACCGTTGTTGGCCCCTTTTTGCCCGATGCCCCACGCACGTCCAAGCTGATAGCCATAATCTTCGATAGACGTGCCTTGCAGTGAGGAGACGGTGACTACGACAACCTGATTAGTGGTGCCATTTTCATAACCGGCCAACATCTCATTGAGTGATGAAATGGCGGAAGGCGACAGGATATGCGCTTCATCGACAACGCGGCCGGTGAGCGCCGGAAAATGTAAGGCAGCAAAAAGCGGAGAGGCGCAGATCAGCAGTAAAATGAAACTGAGCTTGAGGTGGCGCATCTAGAATTTGACGGCGGGCGGCGTAGCGGCGCCTTCGGTGGCGGTGAAGGTTTGCTTGGGCTGGACACCGTAAATATGCGCCCAGATGATACCGGGGAAAGTACGCACCGTTGTATTATATTGCTGTACCGTTTCGATATAATCCTTGCGGGCGACAGCGATACGATTTTCGGTGCCTTCCAGTTGCGATTGCAATGCCATAAAATTCTGGTTTGCCTTGAGATCAGGGTAACGCTCAGAGACTGCCATCAACCGTGACAAAGCAGAGCTGACTTCACCTTGTGCTTGTTCGAATTTCTTGACGGCTTCCGGATCGGTGAGTTGGTCGGCGGTAATAGTTACCTTGGTGGCATTGGCGCGGGCTTCGATGACATCGGTCAGGGTTTTTTGCTCGAAATTGGCATATCCCTTTACCGTTTCGACGAGATTGGGAATCAGGTCCATACGGCGCTGATACTGGTTTTCCACCTGTGACCACGCCGCTTTGACCTGCTCATCAAGCCGTGGAATCGTATTGATGCCACTGACGATAAATACGGCCAGTACGCCAAGTATTGCCCACAGCCAGATGCGATTACTCATGTTCTTCTCCTTAAAAAATATGTATCAATTTATGCGTAACCCCAGCGTAAAGCAATCAGTTTATGAAAACAGCTTCACCAGTTGTTCGGTCATCGTCTCACCTAATTTATCGATTTCGGAAATGGTCACGGCGCGTTTGTAATAGCGCGTGACGTCATGGCCGATGCCGATGGCGACAAGTTCAATCGGCATCTGATTCTCGACACGCGCGATGACTTCGCGCAAATGCGAATCGAGATAACTTCCGCCGTTGGCCGAAAGCGTGCTGTCGTCGACCGGCGCGCCGTCGGAAATCACCATCAATATGCGCCGTTGCTCGGGCCGCGCTAACAGTCGTTCGCATGCCCACAAAATTGCCTCGCCGTCGATATTTTCCTTGAGGATCCCGTCTTTGAGCATCAGCCCGAGTTTCTGGCGCGACTTGCGCCAACTGGTATCGGCGGGTTTGTAAACAATATGGCGCAGATCGTTGAGGCGGCCGGGATGCGCCGGTTTGCCATCCTTCGCCCATTGCTTGTGCGTGTTGCCGCCTTTCCATTCGCGTGTGGTAAAGCCGAGGATTTCGACTTTGACGCCGCAGCGCTCCAGCGTGCGGCTTAGGATGTCGGCGGAGAGTGCTGCGATAGTGATGGGGCGGCCGCGCATCGAGCCAGAATTGTCGATGAGGAGGCTCACCACAGTGTCGCGGAAGTCGGTATCTTTTTCGCGCTTGTAAATCTGGCTATAATCGGGATGGGTAATGACGCGCGAGAGTTTTTTGCTGTCAATGAGGCCGTCTTCTTCATCGAAAATCCAATGCCGCGCCTGCTTCGCGAGCAGGAGACGCTGCAAGCGGTTGGCGAGCTTCGCCGTGACGCTCTGGAATTGGGAGAGTTTCTGGTCGAGCTGGCGGCGTAGATGTTCAAGTTCATGTGGACTAGCGAGCTGCGCGGCGGAGACGGTTTCGTCGAATTGTTTGGTGTAGACGTGGTATGCGCGCGGTATTGCCGGTTCATTGTGATCGAAAGGATAGGGGGAGCGTTTGGCCCTAATTTCCTCGCCTGGCTGCGGTTCGACGTCTTCACCGGAAGCGCCGCCGGCCTTGACCTGCATGGGCGCAAGCTGCGGCGTGCCGGGCGAAGAAATGCTGGTTTCGGTTTCATGTTCGGCGTCGGGCGCAGTGGAAGTATCGTTATTGATGCCATGCTCAGCCGGATTATCGCCACGCTCGGCTGACTGCATTAGCTGCGACAACAGTTCTATCAATTCCAGCGATAGCTTCGCAAATTTTTTCTGGTCGGCGAGATGCTCGCACATTTTTTCAAATACGAGCCTGGTGGAGGTGTCAGCCTCGGAAATTTTTGCATCTATTAGCACGTGCCGCGCCTGCCGCTCGATATCGGCGAGCAGTTTTGACGATTGCTTATGCTGTTCAAACCGCTGTGCCAGATTATATTGTACTCCATGGAGATTCCGCCCGCCATGCGCTTCAACACGAATATCCTCCAGCATGTCGAACATCGCTGCACCCGCGCCGGATGGGCGTAGCTTGCGATGCAGAGCATCATCGTGATAACGGATGTTAAGTGCAGCGTGGTCTGCTTCGCCGCGAATCAGCGGTAGTATTTCTGGTGGAGGGAGTTCTGCCAGCGGCGGTAACATCACATCAGCGGCCTTTTGCCCGAATTCCACTGTCAGATTGTGTTTTGCTGCCAGTGCCCGCGTCGCCGCAGTCAGCGCCTGTTTGAAATGAACAAGAGATTGATTGTCAGACATCATAAGCAGTTGGTTGAGAGAGTCGCCGTCTATTCCGTGAAGTATAGATGATGAACCCAGAGGTGATTAGCATTGGCTCAAGTAATTTACGGTAGCGTCCTTCCATGATTGCCGAATTTTGTAACAGCATCGCCACCACCATAAAAAGCGTGATAAATAAAAAATGCCCCGTGCGGGTATCATAATTCCATGGCTGGGCCACTAATCCTGTGATGATAAATAACATCAATGGAAACCATATCCAACGCGAGAACCTGATTAAACTACCCTCAAATCCTTTGATGGTAGTTTCTGTCCAGCTTGGAGCAAAGAAAAAATATATAATGTTATCTCTTACCTGATTTATATAAGATGCGAAGTGGAACGGCAGCGCCGATAATTCGCGATCCCAGTCTTTTCTGCCTTGATCGGAATGAATAGTTATTGTCTCATCTCCCTGCCGCGCGCTTTGCCAGTGGCCAAATGGTTCTAACGGGTTGCTGAGTATGGAAGGAGATTCATAATTATAGTTTTGATTATTATCATATTTGATATGCAGAGTACTCGCTGTTGAATTGACGTAAATGGCATTCATCTGCGGTATACCGAACGGAGAAAAGAAATGCGTGCTGATGGCATTCTTAAATCCAGCGCAAGTAATCATCAGCGCGCTGATCAAAATAGCGGAAACCAACGTTTGTAGGGGTGGGCGGACTTTGAACAACGAATAGGTCCAGAATAATATGGCTACGGGAATTACCGGAAGCTTGGTCAACATGGCGAACGTCCACATGATGGTTTGCCATAAGAATAATGCTCCAGCTCTTTTATCAAGATAATGCAAGCTGAGTAAAATAGCAGCGGCGGTGACGTCCAGCATTAGCGACTCATCCATAAAAAATGCGTAGTTAAAAAAAAGCGATGGCATAAGGCCGATGCATATCGCACAAAGTAATGCCAATCGTTCCTGAGGGATAAATTTTTTACAGATGCGGTACCATAACCATGGCAATAAGGCACAGAGTATCCCGGTGCAGAAAGCGATACCGAATCGGGAATCGCTAGTGATAGACCTGATAAAATAAAGATAAAACTGGTAACCTGAGGGCATATACCCACGTAAGAAAGACGGCAAAAAAAGACTTTCAGCACTCCGCCAATGTGCCCCGGGATCGGTAAATAAAAAATCAAGTGGATTACGGTGAAATGGGTAGAAGAATCGTAGCGCAATAACAATGTTAAGAAAGAATCCTAACCATTTATCTTTGATTGGAGAAATTATACGCATTATATTTCTACGGCGAAACACCGCTGATAATATTCTTTTATAATCCCACGTTCGGTTTCGTCGCATTTATTGAGGAACGTCACGCGGAAGGCCTGATGGATATCGCTGAATATCTGTGCGTTTTCCGCCCAGTTGATGATGGTGCGTGGTGACATGACGGTAGAAATATCGCCGGCGATGAACCCTTCGCGCGTCAGGTTAGCCAGCGCAATCATGCTCTTTGCCGTATCCTTCTGCTTACTCATCTCCTTGACTTTTGACAGGATGATTTTCAACTCTTCTTCGGGTGGTAAATAATTCAAGCTGGCGACGATGTTCCAGCGATCCATCTGTCCCTGGTTGATGGGATGTGTACCGTGATAAAGTCCGCTTGAATCGCCCAGGCCTACCGTATTGGATGTCGCGAATAGGCGGAAATAAGGATGCGGGGTAATGACGCGGTTCTGGTCGAGCAGCGTGAATTTTCCATTCGCTTCGAGCACGCGCTGGATGACGAACATGACGTCGGGACGACCAGCGTCGTATTCGTCGAACACCAGCGCCATTGGGCGCGATAGCGCCCACGGCAATATGCCTTCCTGAAATTGCGTTATCTGTTTGCCATCCTGCAGCTTGATAACGTCGCGGCCGACTAGATCGGTGCGGCTGATATGGCTATCGAGATTGATGCGCACCATCGGCCAGTTGAGGCGCGCGGCTACCTGCTCGAGATGCGTCGATTTACCTGTGCCGTGCCAGCCTTGCACGATGACGCGACGGTTATGTGTGAAGCCGGCAAGGATGGCGCGCGTCGCATCCGGCTCGAAATGGTAGTCGGGATCGATCTCAGGCACATGTTCGTTGCGTTCTGAAAAGGCAAGCACCTGCTGCCACTTAAAGCCGAATAGCTTTTCGGTGGCGACGATTTTGTCGGGCGCTTCGACGGAAGTGACAGCAGTTTTTATCATAATGTATGTGTTACACAAAAATTATGCAGGCCGTAAGACCTGCATAATTCAAGAATACTGGAATGAATCAGTTGGTTTTTTTGGCTTTTGAGGGCATCTTACCCGTATCGATTTCTTGCTGGTCGGCCGGCGTTTTGGGCTTGCCGATTTTAGGATTATGATTCTTAAGGCAGGTTGGTATCTGCCGCGGTTTCTTAATCTTCCAGCGATTATCACACAACTTTTGCACATCCTCTTTTGTCCATGTGCCTGTGGCAGGAGCGGATGGTGTTTGCGCAAAGGTGCTAGAAGCCTCCGCCATGATAAGAACCATGGCGCATAATGTAATAGTAGAACGACATAATTTCATAATAACTCCATGATGAGGTAAGGATTAAAAACAACAGAAACAATATTATCATACACAGCTCTCCACCGTGCGCAACCACCCATTATGTGTCAAATATGTGGGAATTCATTAGCGGCCTTTGGCGGCATCCAGCTCCTGTATTTCACCGGGGGTTTTATCGTGGTTTATTTTTCCGGAGTTTCTTGTTACGCATGCCTGATAGCCACGCGACCGGTCATCGGTGCCGAAACGACCATGGCACAAAGTGGCAACATCGTCCTTCGTCCATCGGCCAGACTGGTCAGCGACAGGAGCGGCAGCTGGGGTGGAGGAAGCAGGTACAGGGGTATTGCCGGGGCCGTCGGCATAGGCAGGCAGCGCAGCCCCTAGGACGAGGCTCAAGCAAACAGTAACCCATTGGAATAAAGACATAGATAGCTCCATCTATTTAGTTATCCATTAATAATACAGTAATTCCGTAGTATTGCAATGGCTTATGCGTTTTTGATGTGCTCCAGCAGGGCGTGGTAGGCTGTCGTTATCTGTTTAAATTTCTCCTCCGACTGCTTATCGCCTTTATTGACGTCGGGATGGTGTTTTTTGACCAGCGTTCGGTATTTGGCCTTCAGCTGCCGCGTCGTGCAAGGATAGTCGATGTCGAGCGTGACCAGCGCTTTACGCAGCTTTGCTGATAGCGGCGGCGTGCGCTTGGGGGCCTTTGTCCCGGCATGGAGAAATTCATAGAGCGCGTCCTGCAATTCTTCGAATTGTTGGCGGCGCATACGGTTTTCGCGGTTCCAGGTCGGGCGATGGCCGTAGACGGCATCGCGAATAAATGCTTCGATCTGCTCGCGACCAAAGCCGGCGAAAAAGTCCCATTGCTGATTGTGTTCGCGGATATGCTCGAGGCATAGCCAGCGGTAATCATGCAGGTTGTTCCTCGATTTGGGCGCTTTATATACACCCGCTTCGTGGCATCCCGGCGCCTGGCACGATGTTGCCTGATCGGGCGAAATATGAGGCGCGTAATCTTTTTTCTTTTTATTTGACATTTTTTGTCATCCTCGGGCAAGCGCCGCGCGACCCGGGGATCCATCTCTATTATTAAGATGGATACTCGGGTCAAGCCCGAGTATGACAATATCCATGAACCGCCTCGAACGCATACGATCCATTTTAACAGAGAATCTTAATCCTGCCCACCTGGAAGTGCGTGATAATTCGCATGAACATGCCGGACATGCGGGTGCGCGGCCAGCCGGGGAGACGCATTATGAGGTGGTCGTCATCGCCGAATGTTTCCGAGGCCTAAGCAAAGTCCAGCGGCATCAGATGATATATAAGTTCTTAGCCGAGGAATTCAAAACAGGGCTACATGCGCTGTCCATTGATGCGAAGGCAGACGAACCTTAAAACGCTAAAAATTCTCGTCTTTCTTACTTTTGTTTTTGGTGGGTTTTTCTTTATTTTTAAGCGTGGCCACGATGTCCTGGATGCGCAGCGCATCATGGTTCATGAAGAACGCCTTCTGTTGCTTTTTGGCTTCTTCAATCAA
>Ga0206957_1146_pt1 | contig 14490 bp, 11 predicted proteins | sample Alteio_BWOrgHeat_32_FD_152975 | JGI IMG/M metagenome (GOLD analysis project Ga0206957, IMG submission 152975) | Enriched cells from forest soil in Barre Woods Harvard Forest LTER site, Petersham, Massachusetts, United States -... | ecosystem: Environmental > Terrestrial > Soil > Temperate forest >...
CCTACGCCCGAAGACCTGAAGAACCCGGCTTCCACATATTGATTGTTGGTATTCAAAGAACCGCCCTGCAGCCAGATCCCTCCTGCTGTAATAACAAAGCTGTCCTGGAAACTCCATCCACCGCTGGGACTATTAAACGAAACTCCGCCTTCCCATGAAGATGCGAGTGTAACGTTATGCGTGGTGATCGTTTTGCCGGTGCTGGTTGCCTGAAAATAAAGAATGCTATTAATGGCAGGTGAACGCATCCCGGTTTCTAAAGTTAAACTGCCAAAAACCAGTAACGGATTTGTCATTGCAAAAGTTGGCCCATTTACAGAACCAGTATATGTATTACATGAACCGGCCCAGGTCATATCCCCACAACTTGCCTGCTGCGTAATGGTAACCGTTTGCCCGGGACCTGTAAAAGAGTTCTGGTCAAAATGAACAACATCACCTGACTGAGGTACTTGCACTTGAAATGTTGAACCTCCGGAACTTGTTGCCCAGTGGGTAGTGTATTGGCTCCAGTCGCCCGACCCTCCAACCCAATAATAATTGAGCGCATGGCTTTCCAATACCAGCAATACAAGGAGTGATGCGGTTAGAAAAAAACGAAAAGAAGTTATGTACGGTTTGCTCATTATTCAATACTCAATTTTTTGAACTGCCCACCACACATATTCTGACAAAATACCTGTCGTTTTATACGAAAGAGTCTACAGCCAGGTTGCATTTTATTCAAAAAACGAAAAAAAACTTACAGTGGTGTCGAAATTTAGCGTTTTTCAAACAATTGCTTCTGTGTTTTCAGGCAAATTTAAGCCAAATCTTTAAAGGTCAATCGCCAGGATAGTTGTATACGTAAATGTCAATATACATAAATACTCTTATATTTATTAAGCATAAATCCAATATTTGCGTAAACGTCAAAAAAATCAGGATGGGAAAACTTAAACAGGATCTGTTTCAACTTATAAAATCGCTCGACAAAAGTGAAAAGCGCTATTTTAAACGGCAAGCCTTGCTGCATTCTGAAAGCTCAAACAGCTCAAATAATTATATCCGGCTTTTTGATGTACTTGATAAGATGGATGAATACGATGAGGTTGCCATAAAAAAACAATTTGAAGGGGAAAAGTTCATTAAACAATTACACGTTACAAAAAATTACCTGTACGACTCTATTCTCAAAAGTCTTCGGAGCTATGCCGCTTACTCAACCAACAATATGCAGATTTTATCAGGCATTCAGAATGCAGAAATCCTGATCCGCAAAGGGCATTATGAAAAAGCGCTGGAATTTATTCATTCAACAAAATTGCTGGCCCGAAAAACAGAATTCTGGGGATACTATAACGAGCTGATTGAACTGGAACGCGTAACTCATAATATTTACCGCAAGCCGGATACGTTCAAACAAATAGCGGATATAAATCAAAAGAAAGTGGAGCTGATCGGTTTTCTGAAAAACGAATCGGACTATATTAATCTTTCTTATGAGATTGCAACAATCGTGATCAACCGTGGCAGAATGATGTCTCCCGCTGAAATGAAAAAAATAAAAACAATTAACAAGTCTGCTATTCTGTTGGATAAAAACCAAGCGAAAACTACATTCTCCAAGGAGTTATACGACTCGTTAAAAACAGCTTACCTGCACCTGACCAATCAGTTTGAAAAAAGTCTTTCTGAAACCAGCAGTTCAATTGAATACCTTAAACAACGTCCTTTTGAAATTCAAAAAAATCCAACCGGCTTTCTGAATAAAATTTTTACGCATGCCAACGCTTTGTATATTCTGAACAGGCATGATGAGGCAAATAAATTTCTCAACGAACTCACTACTTTTGAAAAGCTGTATGGAATTAAACTTAATCCTAAACTAAACGGATTGATTCTTGAAAGAAGCACACAATTAAAAATTTCTTATTTCTCAGATACATCTCAGGCCAGCGCAGGGTTCGAATACCTTAAATCCGTTGCCAGGGATATTGAAAAAAACAAAGTAAATATTTCTGATGATTCCATGAATGCATTTTATTTCACAGCCGCAAAATTTTATATGGAATCAAAACATTACAAGGAAGCGGTTAAATGTATCAACCAGATCCTTGTATTTAACAAATCGAAATTCCGGCAGGATGAAACCATGATGGCCAAATACCTGCTCCTGATTGTGCAGTTTGAATTGGGAAATAAGAGCATGATGCAAACGGTCAATAATATGTTTGAAGCACATGAATTAATTGAACCGCTCAATTTTTTAAGAACCATGCTGCCAGCAGTTAAAGACAGAGCTACTGAGAAAAAAGGTTTCCAGGAATTTAAAAAACTATTGATGCTCAGTAAAAATAAAAAGGTGCTCGATTTTTATTTCAACTTTAACTCCTGGACGGAAAATAAAATCAGGAATAAATCACTAACAAAACTTCATGCAAAAACAGCTGAGAACTAATCACGCCTTCTCCATGGATTTTCTTCTGTCGGCTTATCAGCAGGCGGTGCTGCAGCTCCCTTAAAATTCCTGAGTGTATACGTAAGGGTAGCCATAAAATATCTTGTCAATACGTTTGTCCGGCTATTCTCAATATATGTATCGGTCACATTAATATTAATATTCTTGTTCTGATTCAGAATGTCAAACAAACTGACCTTCGCTTCAAGCGATTTATTTTTAAAGAATTTGTATCCCATGTACGCGTTCCATAATAAATAATTCTGGTTGTATCCTTGCGACAAACCATTGTAATAGGTATGGTTCAGACTGGTATTAAAGACAACGCCTCCAAGAAAAATCCAGTTTAATTTAAATGATGTCGTCTGCGAATAATACGTATTGTTTAACTGGTTTTGCAACGTGTTTTGCACAATATTGTAATTTGCTGTGGATGAAAAATTAAAATCCAGTTTCTCGCTGATATTGCTGCTCAGGCCAAGACCGCCGCTCATCCCATAGTTATTGGCCAGGTTGGTTACGGAATTGATCAAGCCGGGTGTGCATGCATAATTAAAGCCCGCATTTAAATTCAGGTTGCATTTAATTTTACTAATGGGAATACCGTAAGTCAGGAATGTACGGGTATTCCAGTAACCATTAATATTGACAGGCCTTACCAACTGGCTGCCACGCTTCAGCAGTGTTGAATTGATCAATGTATCCTTAACCGGTATGAATGTCGAGTTGCCAATATAATTCATTGCGTAATTGGCAAACGCATATACGAACAACCCGCTTGACTTACCAGCATTCGTTTTTCCATAACGAAGTGTAAGTGTCTGCTCGTAATCCTGTTTCAGATCAGGATTTCCTGTGCTCAGCAAAAGCGGATTACTGTTATTGACTACGCTTTGCAATTGAGAAATAGAAGGAATATTGGTTGATGTACGATACATGACGCGCAGATTTGTTCCTTTTGAAAATTTATAATTGAACATCGCCTGTGGCAGAATATCACTGAATGATTTATAGGAAGAATAAGCATACGGAAATGTTTCACTGCCGGAAAGTGTCGCGTATTGATAATTTGCACTCAGCATGAAATTATACTTCTTTTTATTTCTGCGGTAACCCAATCCCGCCTTGTTGGAAATATACGTACTCGCATAAAGATTACTTAATGCTGTATCGCGCGATGAATAGTCCTGTGTAAAAATATCCCTGTTGAATGTTTCTTTATTGTTGTTACTGATCGTGTAAGCCGGGGTATAGTTTATCTGCAACTGACTGAAACTGTCAACCGGTTCCGTGTAAACCAAATTCGGAGATAATGTATATCCTTTTGAGTATTGCGTGTAATGCTGATCAACCGGAGGCGGCGTCGATAAGGTGGTATCATTCAATGCATACTGGCTTATGGAATAAAGACTTCCTGTTCCGTTTTTCTCATTGAGATCGCTGGTAAAACCAATTGAAAAAGTCCGTCCGCGCTTTTTTAATTTGTGACGGATTACAATCGTATTTGCAAAATCATATCCTGAGCCATTCGCTGTAGTGTTATTGCCAGTCCTGCTCTGGATAATATCTTCGGGAAGTGTATTCAGTCCAAATACGGATGACGTGGCATTATTTAACTGATAATTAAATTTGGGAGTAATAATAAGTGAGTTCGCAGAATCGATTGTGTATTCAAACCTGAAATTAATCCGGTGATTAAAGTTCGAATTATTTGCCGTGTCGTTTTCATTGTAAACCAGGCCGCCGGTTTTCCCGGTAACATAATTTCTTGTTAAACCTGTAATAGCCGTATTATCTATTCTGTTAAAAAAATAACTTCCGGTTACCTTAATATCTTTCCCCCATTTATCACTGTAATTTAACCCAAACGAATTTGTTGTTGCCACACCGTTTTGCTGACTGACCAAAAAATTACTTGCCGCACCACCACCGCCACCCTGGGCGCCTCCACCACGACCACCACGTCCGCCACCACCACCGCCAAGTGCACCTGTTAAATCCTGTGTACTGAAATTCTGCTGATTGATGTTGTTGGAAAGTCCGAGCAATGAAATTCTTCTTTCGCCATTAAAAATATTCAGATTGCCTCCAGCCAGGTAACGGTCATCTTCACCATATCCAAAATATACTTTCCCGAATTGTCCGTTATTTTTTCCCTGTTTAGTGGTGATGTTAATTGTTTTGGTTGTATTGCCATCATCAAAACCAGTGAATTGCGCCTGGTCGCTCAGCTTATCGAACACTTGTATTTTATCAATGACTTCTGCCGGTAAATTCTTGAGTGCCATATTCGGATCGTCACCAAAAAATGGTTTGCCATCCACCAATACCTGCTGCACTTGTTCTCCGTTTACTTTCACTGTTCCTCCATCTGTAGTTACACCGGGCATTTTTGTAACAAGGTCTTCAGCTGTCGCATCCGGATGAGTTTTAAATGCATCCGCATGATACTGGATCGTATCTCCCTTTTGTTCAAAAAGAATTTGCTTGGCAACAACGGTCGCCGCTTTTAATGTCGCCGCAACAGGCTTCAGCTTAATTTTTCCAAAGTCTTTTATTGGTTGTGCTTCATTCAGAGGAAATGATTGTGTATTCAGAAAATCATAGCCAACATAACTTATTTTCAGATAATACGTTCCCCACTTAAGCGGTTCGATAACAAAATACCCGGTCGTATCCGTTATTGCACCTTTTGCAAGTGTGGAGTCTTTCAGGTTATAAACCGCGACTGCAGTATAAGAAAGTGCTTCCTGTGTTTTAGCGTCCTTGATATAACCAACTACTTTTCCGGTTTGCGCGAAACTCTGAACCACCGTGACCGCGAGGATCACAAGTAGCTGATATTTTTTAATTACGTTCAGGTTTTGCATGCGCTTTTCAACTGATCTTCTTTACCAGACACCTGCGCCAATTCGTTCTTTCGGTTTCACCGTTGCTAAACGGATTTGTGATTTAACAGTATGTGTTTCATACATTGGATTGGATGCCTGTGAAGCGCCACCGCCGCCACGTCCACCTCTTCCTCCACCGCCACCACCACGCATTCCACCGCCGCCCATGCCGCCAGCCCCCCCCATACCACCGCCGCCCGGCATGCTGCCTCCACTGCGTCCTCCACTTGCACCTTGTGAACCACCTTCTGGCGCTGGAAAACCTTTTGCAACAATATTAACCCCGAATATTTTTACACTGTCCCTTAATGAAAGTGAATCCTTATAAAATGTTTTGAACGGAATCACAGCCTCATATACCAATGTATTCAGGCTATCCCAGTTAATACTCACTGAAACAGGATTCTTTATTTCGAGGGAAGTAATTCCACCCAGTGGTGGTTTAAATCCTCTCAGCTCCATTTCCCTGGGTTCGGAAAAAAATTTCTTTTTCAATGATCCTCCAGACTCATGATCGCCTTCTGATCTTCCTCCTCCATCTTCAGATTTTTTTCGCTGAAAATGTTCGCCTTTAGATAAAGGAAACAAAACCCCGATTTGTTTTTTATTTTTTCCGGTTGTATCAATCCACAATTCCACACCGGCACGGATAAATTTCATTTGTGCTTTTTCATCAGCCACTTTTATGCAGACATATATATTTTGCATATCATTCGAAATGGTGTATTGCAACTTTGCATCTCCGTCAAAATAATTTAAGGGTACCGACCATTCCTTCGCATTTCCATCTGCCGTAACGGGTTGCGTTTGCCATGTACTGCTGTAAAAGCCCTGGAAACAGGATGACAGGGTAATCGCAAGTACAAAAACTCCAATTGTTGTTTTAATTATTCTCATGCTTTTTATTTTCCGCTAAGATATCTATAAACCTGTTCATTTTTTTATTTCGGAATTGTTCCGTCTTTTATTCTTCCAGCCTCTATAATCATCCGCAACCCGGTCCAGGAAAATTGCACCACTGATCGACCAGAACCATCCGTCATAATCTGTTTTAAAAATATCCTCAAATAAACAATAACGATATCCCGCAAGGAAATTAATTCCAATCCAGCGCGTTGCCTGAAAATGAGGCAATGCAGGAAGCTTTACGGAAAAGGAAAGTCCTGTTCCAGCAGGAATAAAATTTTTGTTGCTGGTCTTTATATACAAATCGGTTGACGTCTGATAAAATTTTGCTGTGGATTGTCCGTACCCTAACTCAACCGGAATACTCATTTCCCAGTATTTTTTTCTGAACAGGAAAGGCTCTATATAACCCGTTCCGAATAAAAGATTCCGTTTAATATATTGCGTACTTCCATCCTGGAATACGCGTGTGCTTTTTAATACATCGTCCAGGAAATAACCGCCAACACCTACTTTGAACTTATCATTGATTACAACACCAACCCGTTGTCCCCAGATGTTTACAGGCTGACTTCTGATAAATGAAAAACGCTGATCAAAATCCGTGGATGGATTTAATACTCTTCTATGCTCTTTCACAGAAACAGTATCTTTTGCTTGTGAAAACACAAACTCGCTGCAACTTAGCGTAAAAAATACGATACAAAAAAAAGTTCTCGAAAACATCTCTCTAAAATTGTAAACCGTCAATTGTAAATCGTAAATTTTTCTTTCAATGCTGAATATTTTTAGGTGCGATTGCTGTATATAATGCGTCTTTGTAATGTTCACTGACAGGAATTTCTGCTTCTCCGATCTTTATCCGGTTTTTCCTGATCGATGTTATTTTATCAATGGAAACAATAAACGATTTATGAACGCGGAAATATTTGTCGGAAGGAAGTTTTTCTTCAATGACTTTCATGCTCAGGCGTGTGATTACAGGTTTGGGATTATTGAACATGTAGATCTTGATATAATCTTTTAAACCTTCGATATAAGCAATATCATTCACCACAACTTTCACCAGGTTGTATTCTGAATTCACAAAAAAATAATCCGAAGTTGTTTCCGCAGAAGGTGCAACAACCGGTTTCTTTTTCAGGTTATAAATTTCCAGCGCTTTATTTGCCGTCTTAAGAAAGCGATCAAAAGGAACGGGCTTCACCAGGTAATCCAATACATCCAGGTCGAAACCTTCTAGTGCATATTTTTTATATGCAGTAATAAAAACAACCATGGGCCTGGATTGCATGCTTTGCAAAAACTGTACTCCTGTAATTCCGGGCATCTGTATGTCCAGGAAGATCAGGTCAATTTCTTCCTTCTGCAAAACTTCCATTGCTTCATACGCATTCTTGCAACGCTTTACTAAATGTAAAAAGGGAATTTGCCTGATGTTGTCTTCCAACAGGTCAAGGGCCAGACTTTCGTCATCAACTGCGAGACACCTGATCATTTTAAATGCAGATTTAAAGATACAATAAAGCGATTTCCGTTCCGCGAAATGTTTAACTCATGACGGCCGGGATATAGCAGGTTCAGGCGTCTTTCCAGGTTACTTAATCCTATTCCTGAATTCTTATCTTTTTCTTCTGCGGAATCCGGCTTGAATTTATTGATCACGCGCATAAATATAGAATCTTCGGAAACAATGATCTGGATATCAATTTCCGGCTGATCAATTAATCCTATACCATGTTTGAATGCATTCTCTACCAGTGGAATAAACAACATGGGTTCAATAGAATTTGCCGAGACTGCCTTCTGCACATTGATCGTCACTTTTACATCGTCCCCAAAACGCAGCATCTGTAAATTGATATAACTTTTCAGATACTCAATTTCTTTTTCAACACTCACTTTATCTTCTGCAGATTCATATAACATGTAACGCATTAATCCAGATAACTCAATTAATATAGGCTCCAAACGATCGGATTGTTTACGCGCCAATGCCACCATATTATTCAGCACATTGAACATAAAATGCGGACTCACTTGTGAGCGCAAAAAGGAAAGTTCTGTTTTTAAATTTTCATTCTCCTTTTCCTGCTGAATTTTTTCCCGTTCATAATTGTCAAGAAGCATTCGGTATGTAGTGCTGATCGCAAAAATAAACAGCCCCGGAAAGATCCTGAATGTAAACATGCGCATGAACGAGCGGTGAAAAGGATAGAAAAAACGTGCAATAGAAACATTTGCCGCAACCACTACGAATAAAATAACAATCACAAACAGCACATAAGTCACATTTTTCTTCGACAAATAAGCAGGGATTAAAAAATAAGCATTGAAATAAAATACACAGATCAGCGAAACATACCAGATAATTTCAGGCATGGCAATAAATTCATGCTCGTGATTCGGAATGCGGTCAATATGCGATTTGAAAAATAAAACAGGCAGAGAGATCAGCAGCGCCCATGCAAAAACGTGAAATAATATGCTGATATATTTTTTAGAAGTCATTTTGAATCGATAGAATACTTAAACGCTGTTGCAACCGTAAAATTACATATTGCACAGCCCGTTTACTACTTAAATAGGCAACAGGATGAGTTAAGTATACAAGATGAAAGTATGTGTAGACGTATAGTGTCCTATGGTTTAGCTTTTGAATAATTCTGTACGTGAATGCCTGGATTTATACTGTCCAGTTTTTAGGGAAGCTTACACTAATGGCATTTGACCAGTTATAGGACTGGGCTCCGGTTGCAGTTAACGTGGCACTGGCTCCAGGGCAGATTGCTCCGGCACTTGCTTGAATAGTAACAAATGGATTGGAATAGACCGGCACACTTATAGCTGAAGTATTTTGATACTTTTCGGTCTGGTATATTACTTTCCAAACTAGCACTATTGTAATACAACCGTTTTACCCTCGTTATTCTCCAGATTTGGAGAAGTTGGGCATTTAGTTCTGAGTCTTCTGGTTTAATTATTTTTTTCCAGGAAAGAACAGCACAACTGTCCTGTAATTTTACTACAGTATCCTGTGATTCTGAAATTTGTTTAAGTGCACTTCGTTCACATAAATTTGTATCAAAGTGAGGTTTATCTGCAACGGTGAAAAGTAACAATATTAAAACTACCACGGAAGTATAGAGTGTTTTCTGTCCATCCGCCATTCTTTTAAGCAAAAAAAGAGTCGATGATCCAAAAGTAAACATCAGTCCAATGGTTACAGGTATAAGCGTATCATATCTTACAATTGTCGGACGCCAATATCTGTAACCACCCAGCGGTAGCAGCAAAATATACATCAATGAAAATAGTCCCAACCATTGAAAGCTTCGTAGTATTCTTTGAACTTCTTCTGTTTTATACTGGTACTGAATCAAAATTATATTTGTAGCAATTACCAGAAGTAAAATTTGCAAACCTAAATTTTGTACTAATTGGTGAACTATTCCGTTAAGCAATTTTATATATAGATCTGAAAACGGAATTGAGTTCTCTATATAAATGGAGTCGTGTTGCCCAATATATAACGAATAGATTGCAAATAGGTCAATTGGCAATAAATAATACCAATACATTTTTGGGATACAAGTAATGGCATCAACACACTTTTTAACAAATCCTTTTTTATTCGATTGCACATAAGTTTTTCTCGTAACAGCGAAAATTACAAGTAAGGAAAATAGCAAAGCTACACCGGGGTTTAACGGACCACTCAGGCAAACAACGACTGCCAATGGAATCCAAAGAATTTTAATTGACCAGTTACTGAAAATACTTTTATTATGATAGAGTTGGAAAACTAAAGGACAAAAGTATAACAACAAGAATAAAAAAGGCAACGCATAAAAAAAAGTATACGTGGTCGATTTATCTATAATGCCAATATCCATGCGATAATAGTTGGTCTGAAAGAGAGGTGTAATTAATGCTATTGCCATTATTAGATCCATTCGCAATAAATTCTTAGTTCCGGAAATAAATATTCCTAATAAAAGGATCAAGCCTATTTGAATTGATATTTTAACAAGTGCACACGACAAATAAACACTATCAATCGGCTCTACAAACCTTTGTAAAAACAATGGAGCCTTATTAAAATAACTATAAAGCAGCTGATGGCTGAAAAAACGATTGGGGTTTGGATATGACTTCTTTTTCAAAAGAACCGCTACTCCAAAAGGATCTTTCAAAACAGGTTTTACATCTGCAGCAGGAACAATTCCTCCTGCCATGTCACCATCCAAACGCATTGTGTAATGTTGCAGAAATGAAAATCCGACATCTGTAAGTAAAAAAATTAAAAGAATGATATATATTACTTTTCGTAGCATAGCATTACTTATTCAGGAGACTGAATACGCAAAAAATGAGCACACAGTTTAATCAAATGCTTATTTATTCAATAATAAGCAAGTTACAATAAACTCATTTTATTATCACCAATTTTTCGTGTTTTATTATCTGTCCATTGGCTGCCACTATATTGTAGTAGTAAATACCTTGATCAACTCCATTGCCGTTTAAAGCAAAAGAAGATTTATTATCAAACAATCTACTCGCGAATAATTTATGTCCTAAAAGATCATATAATACAAATTCTGCATTTTGAGCTTTTAACTCATCATTGACTTCAACCGATATATTTCCATTATTAGGGTTAGGATATACACGCGCCTGAACAGAGAAATTCGACACATTTTCAATTGCAATAGGTGCTGTCTGGCTATTCTCATTGCTGGTATTATCCAATTGTCTTTCTTTCATCGTCGAGGAGCTGCCACATGCTGTATGAGATACAAGCTGGTATGTACCTTCCGTCTCATCATAAAATTCATTCGGACTAACATTTGTGAAAACTTCTGTTATTCCGGATTTAGGCCACACTATTTTTAGCTCGTCAATTGTAACAGCATTCCCTATTCCAAAATGCTCCTCAGCTGCTGTAACTCCATTTGCTCCACCGCTTAGATTACAATTCCCATTTATTTCGCGCATCTGATTAGTCTGGACTCCATTTATAGTAGCTTTTACATATACTCTTGCCCCAATTGCCTGTTTATTCGTCTGCGTTCCAATACATTTTATTTTCACCCAGTTGTTGCAATTTCCTTTATTCGTGTACAGATAATTGCTTGGACCATTTGAGGCAAACGCATTACATACATACAGGTCAAGATCACCGTCATTGTCAATATCTGCAAATGTTGCCGCAGCAGCTTCCACCAATACATCATTTGTAATTATTTCGGTTGTATCTTCTGTAAACGTGCCATTGCCATTATTTACAAAGAAACGGCTTGCTATAAAATTATCATTTGCTAAAAACAAATCCAGGTCGCCATCATTGTCGTAATCTCCCCAAGTAGCTCCTCCTTGTCCTTGACCATTTCCCTGAACAAATGGGGCTGCCGTTACCTGAGTAAATGTGCCACTATCATTATTCATGAATAATAAGTTAGGACTGAAGGCATCCTGGAGAAATAAATCTAAGTCTCCGTCATTATCATAATCTACCCAGCAAGGTCCGTAGTTTGATCCGGCAACATTTGTAATCGGTGAACCGGTAATTTTAGTAAACGTACCATTCCCATTATTAGTATAGAAAAAACCATACGAACTCGCCCCCACATAACAATCCATATCTCCATCGTTGTCAAAATCGCCCCATGCCGAACTGTTTGAAGCTCCCGTTCCTATATCACTGACAATGTCACCGGTAGTTATTTTTATAAAATCTCCTGACTGATTATTTCTATATAGATTACTAGGCACTGAGCGATTCGCAACATAAATATCCAGCCAGCCATCGTTATCATAATCCACTACGGATGCAGACCTTGGGCGCAAAGTATCATTAATCAAAACTCCATCTGAAGATCGGGTGAATGATCCGCTGCCATTATTAATATATAGTTCGGCGCTTTTAGGAACCGGATTTGATCCCCTTCCTTTATACAGCACCATATCTAAGTCTCCATCATTATCATAATCCATCCACACGCCGGGCGCATATCCTCCAGTTGTAAAATTTGTATTTGTTATTGTATCCGTAATCCGAGTAAAACTTCCGTTACAATCGTTCCTGAAAAGGTAATTCTGATTATCGGGATTTGAAGTTGTTGTTCCGGAGGAAATCGCCAACAGGCAATTTTTAATTTTTTTGCCAAAATAAAATTTCTTGAAAAATTACCGATGGGCATGGGTTGTACCCTTGCCCCAACGATATGACACCTCAGTGTTTTTTATTTCAAAGAACAAATTTAACTTTTACTTAATCACTAATTTACTTTGCTGTAGTACCTTCATACCATTTACGCGACAACATGTCGCTATTAACGTTTCCGATTCCTTAGATTTTTAGGTATTTGGTACCTTCAACTTTCACTGCTGGATGTTGTAAAACTCTCTTACATTCGGGTAAAGCTTGTATGGCTAATTCATAACCCATATTAGCCGCAACTTCAATATCCTTGCAACCCTTAATTTCTTGATGAATATTAATATAACACACACCTCGATTATAATATGCAGCGGAATATTTTTTATCTGCTAAAATTGCCTTATTATAAAACTCAATTGCAATTTCATAATTTCTTTTATCAAAATAAACATTTCCTAAATTGTAATATCCATCGGGCATATTAGGTTCTCTATCGATTAGTTGATTTGCTTCATGAATTCTAATAGCATACTGATCAGAATTTTCTTCTATTGATTTAAAGTATTGATTATATACTTCAGTTGCATTTTTATTCCCTAACAAAGCCGCTTTCAATATATCAGTACGACAACCAATCGTATCACGAATTTCATATTTTACCTTACCTCTAAGTAAATATAACTCTGAATTAGCAGTATCTTCAGCCAATAACTCATTCAAAAATGTAATACTTTGACTATATTTTTTTTCCTTTAGCATATTCATTGCTAACTCATACTTGTTTTTTTCGATATTACAAGAGAATACAATTATACCTATTAATATTAAATTTCTTACTTTCATTTCATTACTCATTAAATACGCTATTCATAATAATCAAATCTTTTTTCAACAACTGAAATGCTGGATTTTCTATATATAGTAAGAAATAAATCATTATTATTTTTTGAAATAGAGTCTCCTTCGTGTAAATAATCATACAGAGGTTTCCCGAAATTTCCCAAATAAATCCAATCTTTTTGCGTATTTAATTTAATAGACGGAAAGCCCTTTGCATCAGCTGATTTAAGTTCAATTAATCCGTGAAATTTCATGTGAGTAAATTTTTTTTTAGAATTGAACCTTTCAAAATAGCCATATAATTCAAATATTAGAATCATCAATATACAAAACGTAAAAAATAATCGACTGCTGTTCATTTTGAAAAAATATTAATATCCATGGCTAGTATTTCCATATCCATAAGATGATGTTGGTATCAGAAGATTTTCTACACCGAGCGATAGACCAAAATTATAACCTGTCCAAACTGAACCTGGTGACCAAGTATAACCTGCTGAATAAGCTCCGAATCCAGCTGAGTAATCATTTGTTCGGCCATATAAAGAATTAGCGGTTATGGCATCAACTTCCCCATGAAATGAATTAAAACCGAGGGTTAATGAGAAGCCACCATCAAATCCAAATCGTTGAGTTGGTGTTATTGTACTATGGAATCCAGCATCAGGCCCTCGTGTTAATAAATTAATTGACCAATTAACGCCTCCTCCATAACCTACCACTATGTTGAATCCCCCACCTAAATTAATGTTATCAGGTACAATCGCTCTGACTAATTCACTATTCCATATTTGACTAAATATGGAACCAGTATTCGAACTGACTTCATTAAACGAACTCGAATACACCCCATGCAAATGAATCCCTGCCCCACCATCAATATCATCAACTTTTTCCCAACTTTTATTTGTTGTCCAGTACCCAATTCGTCCATTCTGGACCGACCAGGTACCAAGGGGAAGTCCTGCCAATCCATTAAAGCCAGGGTTAAGAGCAGAGCCAAGAGCTGTTATTTCTGAAATATTACTAGGTAAGTTACTATTGCCTGTAGTGGCAATTTTTAATTTTTTTGCCAAAATAAAATTTCTTAAAAAATTGCCGATGGGCATGGGTTGTACCCTTGCCCCAACGATTATGACACCTCAGTGCTTTTTATTTCAAAGAACAAATTTATTTTTTTCTTAATCACAATTTTACTTTGACTTCGTATCTTCAGACCTTTTCCACGAGCTAAATCTCATGGCAAA
>Ga0206957_1147_pt1 | contig 14476 bp, 10 predicted proteins | sample Alteio_BWOrgHeat_32_FD_152975 | JGI IMG/M metagenome (GOLD analysis project Ga0206957, IMG submission 152975) | Enriched cells from forest soil in Barre Woods Harvard Forest LTER site, Petersham, Massachusetts, United States -... | ecosystem: Environmental > Terrestrial > Soil > Temperate forest >...
TGGACGACCAGTGGGGTGTGTAAATTTAATCATGAGTGTTATTCGATCAGCTAAATATCGAACACTCTCTAAGTTCAGTCCAAAGGCTTCAATATACGCACTATCCTCTGCGCTTCTTACAATTGATATTGAGGCCGATGAATGTCTTTCAGGTAAATCATTGAGTACGAAATAATGGAGTGTCTCACGAGGGACTGGAGGTTCATGGTTGTTCTCCTGTTGTTGCGTGAGAAAAGGGTCATTGAGTTTTTCATCTTGAGGATGAAGGTAATATAAGGAACAGCAAGGGAATTCGAGATCTTCGAGAAGAATAAATATAATTGTGAGCATGTGGATATGAACATGGTATAGAAGAATCGAAAAGTGTATTTGTACAATTGTGCAAATTTCTAAATTTCTTCAAATCTATACAGTTCTATAGTTTTGGAGAGGGTTTTGAGTGAGAAACGGAAAATCTATGATCTACTTAAGCGAAAATCTAGCCTAGTCTAGTCTACATTATACTATAGATTTTCGTGTAGATTTGTGTTTTGATTATCCTCCAATATATTTCAATTTATAAGAGATCTGGGAGGAGATATCATCCTTGCTGGAAGTAACATCGAAGCACGAGCACGACGAGGATCCTTGTTATAGATCTCCATAAGTAATTTATACCGATTTATTTGAAGACGCCAATCTCTTGAATATCCTAATAATACACATATACGCTCAACAGCATCAATATTTACACCTTTGGCCGGATTATTATTGAAAAATCTTGGCCACAATTTTTGTTCTGGGTATAATAACATTATCAATTCATAAGGATCACGTCCTCTAACGAATGCCCATCCAGACATTAACGCAGGTAATTGTTCAAAATTGGATTCAATAAGCCATCGAAAGATAGCAGCAGGATCAACAGGAGCAGAATCAGAAGATTCGACAGCAGGAAGTGCTCCTTTGCTTTCCGAATTCTTCACGATATCACTGACAGGAGGTGGGGCTGAGCTAGCCATTAAGAAGGGCAGGAGATGTAAAGAGTGGTTTGGTAGGAACAAAAATGAATCTGAAAGGAATTTCCAGAAAGTGAAAGAGGTTTTGGATTCCCTCGTTTTTATTGCTATTTTGTTTATAGATTTTATATTTACTTGTGTGCGAAGAAACTAATAAACATAAATAATAAAAGATATAACCTATAACATAAAACATATTTATTTTCGACCTCGATACATTTTACTGTTTGACATTTCATCAAGATTCTTATGCTCATTTATTAATTACATATTATAATTTTATCACCTATCCTACAACCATAATCATTTTTCAAATGTCTTTCGATACTGAATGTAAAAATGTTGAATCTAAACAATTGATAGTAAATGAATTGAAGAACCATGCTTTGCCCTCTCCTCCCCAAGGTTCTAACAAAAAGCAAAGAAAGAAAATGCTCCTTGTTATGCTCCATGATGAATACAGCATTTTAGATTGGTTGTTTTGCTTTGATCCTCATAGTCCTCCTACATCTCTTCCTTCTGCTGATGTTACTATTGACAGTTCTTCTGATAGATCTGATAAATCATCTGATATATGGTTAGAACTAGAACAAGCTCATAAAAATGCAACACGTTTACAAGCATGTACCTGTAAACTTGTCAGCGGAAACCAAGTGTCTTGGTCCATGCCTCATATTCGTGTGCCCAATGTTCATGTCGCCTTGACAAGCAATGCTAGGGATTTTAGCACTCCAAAACTAGGAGTTTTTAAAATAGATCTTGTTGGTAGAAAATCATGGCGTGTATACTTTGATAATGTGAAAATGGAAGTATCGGGTGAACAGGCATATATATTCTTTCGCCAATTAGCCGACTGTGCTCACCCTGACATTATACGAAATTCATTTAAAAGATCTGGACATGCTCCAGAGTGGTCTCTAGTTCAAGATAACAACATCTTTTCATTTGACTATAATGCAGACAAAGGCATGCTTCAATTAGGTTACCTTGTCTTTACATGGCCTACAACCTGGACTACTAAACAAATTTGGTCTTTTCATTGGTCTCTTTCTACCTGGTTTATAACGACATTGTCTATCTGCTTATATAAATTATTCAACTCTCGACATATGAGTCATGGTTGTTCCCATCATTGTATCTCATTTGAACAACAAAAGAAGTCCTTAAGTGAGATTACTTCCCATAAAAAAGAAGAATTGAATAAATTGAATGAATTCAATGAATCCAAAGACTTAAAGAAAACCAACCGAATCAAAGAAGGAATAGTAAAATTAAAGAATAAATCAAAGTCATCAAAATCATCAACAAAAAGTAAAAAATCGAACAAAATCAAAGTTGCTGCTCTAAATCTTAAATTGAATCCAATTCCTGAAAGAAACGAAATGAATGAAGGAAGTGATGAGACAAGTAAAAGTGATGAATTCAATGATGAATTCAATGACGAGTCGATTGAAAGAAACAAGAAGGAAAACAAGGATTATGATAACAAGGATGTGAATGATAATAAAAAAGTAAATATAAGTGAAAAAATGGATGTTTTAGCCATTTCGAATGAGCTTTCTAATGATGTTTCTAATAAAATTTTGAGCGAATCTTGTGAATTCTGTGAACCTCAATCTCAATCACCACATTCGAAAATATCTGAATCTATTGAATCTATTGAACCGTGTTCAAAAATTGAATTCATTGAATCTCTTCAGACTATCCAAGAATTGCCAATGTTTAGCACAAAAAAGCCCATACTATCTGAATGCTTGAATCTAGTAAGAAATTATAACATCCATTATGAGTTATCTCGTATATCCAATGACGCGTACACATCGTCCTTGGCTCTTTGTGGATCGTTTAGATTTTTAGATCAAATTTGCTAGAAATTCAATAAATAATTATATATTATATATAGTAGTAGTTTTTATTTACAAGTTAAATCCAAATAAATTATCATTTTAATTATTGTTTATTAAATAGACCAAACCAAACCCATGCATTTTAAGTTATATATTCTTCATGCTTCGAGTTGAGTAGTTCTGTTCATACTAATTTAGTTAATTAATTAAAACTTTATAACATAATTCAATGGAGTCTCTAGTATATAATAATGAAAATGACGGAAAGATATGGGGACTTAAATCTCGCTTTAATTTTCGTATTTTACATGGTGGATATCCGTCCTATCCTTACATATCAAATGAAGTGCCAGAAACAATGACCATGTCTGGTTCTAGAAGCGTTTATATGTATGGAACATCTCGCCTAAGTCGTTTGACTAAAATTTACGATATTCTTTACTTTACTCCTAGGCGCTGTATCTGTGGCTTACATTCCATTGAGAGTCCTCTTGGTACTGCATACTGCGTATGTTACGGTGATTTTAGTCAACAGGATCAACCGGCTATACAAGGATCGTTACTAGGCATCATCTTATTAGGGAATCTCACGATGAACTATTTTCCAGGTTTTACAGCATCTAAAGTTAAACTTGGAGATTCTTCTAATCCCCTAAGCAAATGGATCACGCTTATAGGATTTCCCACTCCTTCTTGTCTTCGATCTATACTGCAAGAGATGAATCTACTACATGTAGTTGAATTCCTTCCAGAATCGTCGGAGCTCTCCTCTCTTGAATACATTGAACTGATTTCTAAAGGAAAATTACCAATTGCTAATACCAAGCCTAGTGTAGATTATCATATGTATATTCACGATGTTTGTAATCATTTGTTTTTCTGGTTATTTCAACCTGAATGGATGAGACATAAAGTTATTTGTTATTTCTCATTTTTTCTGTCAGAAATCAAGATTTTACTCAATCTTTGTCCCCAATATCAATCGCTGATTTATTGTCATTTGTATGACATTATTGGTTCATTTGATGCTGCCCAAGGAAGTGTAAATAATTACGTGATTAGTTCTCTTCGATCCGAGCAGTCAATTACGACGTCTCTTGAGGCATTGACTATTGAATCTGACATTGTTGAACATATTCAACAGTTGCTCAATATGGGGGGAAATATTAATCTTTTGACCGATCAAAAATCAGGTGTTATATATGTTCATCCAGTGAAGGAAACGCTTTTTGTAGCGATCTTATCAAGTATTCCAAGAATATCGTCGATGATGTTTTCATATACCTATGATGACTCATCGACGTCGTTAAAGCACATTGATTTTTTTCAACATCTTCAAGAGGTTCGTCATCAAGTACACACTCTTGAGGGGTTACAAAAATTGAATCAAGAGATGGTATCTGCCTATTTAGCATCGAAACATCATACACATGGAACGCCTTCTACTGCGATGGTGCAAACGGATTTCGTCGAATACTATAGCGTTTCTAAGTTAATAGATGATTTCAAGTTAAATTACAAGACTGCGGTAAATGTTTATGACAACAGTATATCGTAAATAAAATATAAAAAGTAGTTTACTCTTTCTTACACTCGTATAAATCCCGGTACAGGTAACCCTTGACGATTAGAGGAAAAATCTTGAACCACATCGAGCGTTGTTTGTTGTTGTTTATATAATATCGATGCACGTTTTTGTCGTTGTTCTTCGATATATTTAACCGCGACAAACAATCCGACAAACACACCTATGACAACTAACACAATCAACGTAAGAATCCCAAGGATAATCCATACACCACAATCACCATCTTTGGAATCCCCACAAAAACAAATCCACGTGTCGGATTTATAACTTGATCCACTGCTACTGGACGAATACCCCATACAGAAACAAAGAAGACCTATTAATCCTAGAATGGCGAAAAAAATCAAATGTGCCCACAACCAGTACGATAGATGTAAAGAAAACCAACTAGGAAAAGCATTGGGCAGGGCTAGATTTCGGCTGTCGCATACTTGCAAAAAAAAACTAAAGGCAAACATGAATATTTCAAACAGGGTTATAAATGTGACTACATCCAATGCCAACCAAGCACGATATTTACAGGTCCTCCATTTTATATCTTTTTCACTTTCTTCTACTCGTTCTTGATATACATATTTCATGGTGCATACTGAACAATGTGTAAAAGCACGTTCATTGGGTTTTGTTGCCCTCCAACTATCTAGACATTTTCTATGTACATACAATTGGGATCCAGTGCACCAACAGGGAGCGATCAAATCTTTAACGTGGTCATTTTCCAAACAAATACGACATACAAATCCTTCAATACCTTCATGTATATTATGTGTCTCGTCCTCTAAAGAGAAATTATTCATTTATGTAGTTGCAAATATATAAAGTTTTACTAATGAATAATGATTAATGACCAGTTGCTTCACATCCCTATGCCGTTATCACCTTTTACTTTTTGACTCCATGCAATGGATAAGTGCGGTTTTATCAAATGAAGAAGAAAAAAATCTCAGGCTTAATTTTAAAGCCGAGAAAAGAGACAATATGGAATCAGTTTTACAGAATCTTTTAGGAACGGTAAGAAATAACGAGAAAAAAGGTCAGGACCGCTTTATAGCATTGGAAGACACTCTCAATCTTCGGATAAGTACGCTGGAAAATAAACACAATCTTCGGATAAGTAAATTGGAATTAGATGTTGCGTTTCTCAAAGACTCGTCATACGATACAACAAATGCATATATTTCATCAAGCATATCAAAACTATTGCTGGATGATCGACTAGTAAACTACGCAAACACTTTCTTTACTTACACTCCTACTACAGATTCACCTGACATCATAGTTGGAGAAATTTTTCTTCTTGCTCGAGCAAAACATGTTGAATTGGATCTCATTACTCTTTTGTTTGAATATAATCCAAAGTGGGTGGCACATTTTACAAGTGCGAAAATCTTCAGTCAACATTTCAAAAATTTGAAACAGAAATGTAATGGAGGATCACACTATCTAGCTTCTGAGCATGAATTACGCAGGATGACAAGTGAATTTGAGTCTAATTTATTACAAGATGGTCTGAGAATATGGGCAGATTTCGCTCTTGAATGTACGAATCTAATGACACTTCATTAATAAAAAATAAGATCTATAGACTATTTATGAAAGAAAGAGAACACTCCGGAACAATTTTTTATGTTTAAGAATTTGGTTGAATTGAATTTATATAATATGCTCTACCAGAACGTGCTGTGATTCTTATTCCTATAGATAAATATTCTCCATCCTCCCTGGACAAGAAGAAAAAACAAGTCCCCCACTCATCATCATCTACATTATCGACCGTTCCGAGTGCACGATCAACTATGGAAAATATTGAACAATTGGCTAAAACTGCGCTTGTGAAAGTTGAAGAGCAAAACTTTCTTTTTCGAAACTGCATTGATGATATGAAGACTGAATTGGCACAAATGCAAGCTAGTGCTATAATTGCTGATGTTTGGAATTATTTGCTTTTTTTTGGGATGTGTCATTGGAAAAGTGATCCTGGACTAGTGAGAAGCGTACCTCAGGAATTGGCGAAGGTGAAACGTGGAGAGGTCAAAATCAATGATTGCAAAAATCTACTACAATTAATATCCGTAATTTCAACAATATTCGAGAGATCTTCTCGTCCTTCTTCATCTTCCGACGTAGAGTACTACAAAACTATTCTCCTTGAATTACACGCAGCTAAAGATGACCAAAACGAAAGCTCTGCGTTTCATCCTCTAGTTCACTCTGTCGATATGCATCTCGATCTCGAGAAGGATATAAAGCGCTTAGAATCTGTGTTAAACAAGATTGACTTGATTGAGTCTGGTCCATTGAAAAAGTTTCGGGATTTTATTCAACCCACTCTAAAGGGCATGTCAGCTTGTCTCGTTGACGTCAAAAGTAATGTTAAATTAAATTCTCTTCCAAAAAATGAAGACCTGGTTAGTACAATTGCCACGTTACTCGGTGGGGGTACTCCACCTTCGAGCCCAATAAACGAATAAAGTGAAATCATAATTTATATTGAACTAGTATATATTATATATATATGTGATACATTGAAGGAACGTCAAGGTAAATTATCTAGTGGAATGTTCGGATATCGAATATTAATTTTCAATTAATATACTCTTCTACTTTACAATATATAGCAAAACGTTTTTGTTTCAATAAAGACCAAAAGGTATTTCCATGCAGGAAGGTCCAGGAAGGTTCAGGCTGTGAGTTTATATTCATTAGAATATGATTGATTTTCAATAGTAAACACATGAATTTTAGTCATTTGTTTTCCAATAGCCACGAACCATTTAGTTATTGAATGAACATGAATACTACACTATTCGCTATACTGATTGCGAGTCTGTTTATTTTCTCAGTTCTAGTTCTCTTAACTTCGACCCTACTTGAATGGGTTAGTACGCAAGAATGGTTGCAAGAGAAAGTCCAAATCAACGTTGTTTTATTTATATACATACTGATATTTTCATGTTTTTTGTAGCTTGCATCTGCCAGGTTTGATTCGTGCGTTGCTTATTCGTCTGTATTCTCCGAGCTCCTTGATACTTACATTGATTTCCATTGATAATATGGGCGCAGCGTGTATTGAAGATAGTAAACCAGGAAGCATGAATAGATCAAACAATAAAATAATACAAAATATAAAGTAACGTACAAAGGTTTTTGAGAAAGTTGAATGTGTATGTATGATTAATGGGGACTCTGCGTCATACATTGTATCTATCCATTTCAATCATCATCTGAATCGTATTCAAAGACTGGGATCCTATTTAAATAATTGGAATCATGGAAAAACGAATAAATTCCCGAAATATGTGACATATACTGATTCAGCGTGAGACAACTTGTAAGAGAGCGTGCGTAGAGACACAAACTTTTTAGATTTAGGTCCTTGGGTAAAAAATAAGATCGAAAGGTTGTTTTATCAATCAATAAAACAGAGAGAACAAATGGATTCATATCTACGCATCTTTTCCAGAAAGATATGGAATAGAAAAATGGTCGTTTCGAGTTATTTCTTAGTATTTTTACACATCTTAAAAGTTTGTTGTCACGTTTAGGAAAATAATTCAATTCGTTTTTGAGGTTCGACAGAAGGGCATCTTTATCTCGACGATAAGAAAACCAACGGAGAGTATCTGCAGCAATAGAAGGTTTGCAAGCAATGGCGAAGGACAATAATATGGGGTCATTTCTAATCCACGTGTGAATAGGACGATATATTTTAGAGGTCAATTCTGCCACCTCAGCAGATGAAAAATAAATGTCAAACACTTTCACGCCATCTTCTACGTCTATAACTTCACGGTACAGAAACGTATTTAATCCTTTGTGACCGCTACTATAATAAGGTGGGCTAATCTTATCTTTATTTATGTCAATCAATATATCTGACAAGGGTTTGAGAGCCATGAGAAAGTCAACGGCATTCGGACGAGAACAATCAAAGCAACTACGGAATTGTTTCGTGTCCAAGTGTTTACAGTACTGTAAAAGAGGTAATAATAATCCATGAATCTCTAGCGGAGAAAAGGCATGCCAGTGAACAATAGACACGAGAGAGAATACATCGTACACATTTGAATATTTAGATATGTGTGTAAAATAAAACAATAGAAAACGGTAATGGTATAAAATAGCTTTTTTACCAAATATATTGTTGCATAGTTGAATGACATAGAGTGGATTGAAAAACCGAGATTTCTTCCAACATATGTCGTAATTGAGATAGATAAATTCAAACAGATCAAGAACTTTATCAAATATAGCACTCTGACATATCGGAGAAGTGTCCAAAAACATGGAAGACATGGAATAGGACTTTATAGATGGATCGAGATGAAATTTAATCACCTCATCTTGAAACACTTGGAATAAAATATCAAAATTAAGACCATGATTTAAATATCTAGGATTAAAAAAGATACCTTTGGAATAAAGACAGACAAAAAACGCATACTCTAAGCACTCTTCTTTCAAATGGAAATTCTTGGCAAGTAATATTGACCAATATGGTATGTTTTCCTTGCCAAATAAATGAGTATTTATAACCTCTATCAAAAAGGAGAGTTTAATGTCATGTGAAATGACAACAGGAACAGGAATATTATGGTTTGAAACATTCGAATCATCACATTGTTTCGATTTATCATGTTTACAATGTTTTTGATAATACAACTCGAACGCACGACGTACATCCCAAGATCCTTTCATAGTATTGGGTTGATGATATACACCATCAAACATCAATTTAAATTCACGAGTGGATACCGGAGTTCTACGAAAAATATATAGCGCCTGTGCATCATCCAAGGTGCATCTGAACAACATATATGGATTGTATGTGAATATGAAAGTTCGGCATATTTGATGGATTTTTAGGGATTGTTTGCAAGTTAAAGTCAGATATTTAGAACATATGAATAAATTCATCGGATTCTGCAAGTAATGAAAAATTTGATGTGTGATAACATCAGCAAAAGGTGCTATCAACACCATGTTTCGTGAGAGTTTGTTGTCGAATAGAAAGATGTTTTATGCCAAGATCTTAACGAATGAGATTTAATAGTACAAATAAAACTGAAGAAATTACAAATGTTATCATAGGATCGAAAAATAATAAAACATAAAAGATTAAACATAAAACATAAAAATTTCCTTTTCTCATTTTCTTCATCTCTAGCTATTCATCATTCATCTTATACCTTATAGTATCTAAATATATTCTAGATAAATGTGTGAAATATATTTATTTATAATTCGAAATAAAACTATTGATATTAATATAAATTAAGAGACATGTATCATAGAATTATATTCATTTAGAAACTTTCAACTAGTTGTTGTGTGGTTTGAGTGGTTTGAGTTGTGCTTGGAGTCAAACTACAACTTTCTTCGCGATGATCATTAGGAATATTTTGAACTTCTTGACTATGTTCAGCATTTTGACTGATTTCATATCTTTCATATCTTTCCGATACAAGAAGTTCATCTATTTCATTGACTTCATTGGCTTCATCAATCTCTTCCATCTGTTCTGATTCAATAGTCTGAGCTTGATGAGTTTGATTAAGTTGATTAGTTAAAGGAGTTAAATGAGTTAAATGAGTCAACATAAAATTGTCTATAATATCTCCTCCTCTATGGTCTATGGATAAATTCAGTTCCATGATCATGTGGTCTAGAACGAAGTCAAAAATTTCATGTTCTGATTCCCATCCATATTCTTCCAGAGTAGAGTCAGGTATTTCTAAAACCCATCGTACTGTAAACAGAGTAGATCCATATTCATCTACTTTGTCCAATCTTGTAATAAACAATGCGTGAATATCAATTTCAGTACATGTTAACAGAGCTTCAAGATATTGGGTACATTCAATCCAAGTTGAAATGCTTGTTACATCTAAAAATTGAGCATCTTTGTTTAGATCTAAAAGATCACCCCGGAATTCAGCCTGCATTAATTGAAGAGACGGGAATAGATCAATTAAATGATCCAGTAAATTAATACCACGCTTTTTGGATATAACTGTAAATCGCACATCCATACTTGAAGGTTCGAAAGATGTGATACTTAGATACAATAACTTAGTGTTTTGTCTTAGGGTGTGAGAAAATATAGAGTATTCTTCCCAAGACGAAACTTTAGCTGTAAATTTTTCAATTACTTCTCGTAAAGTGTTTTGATTCATATCATGATTCATGTCTTGGTGATTATTTTCCAGATCATCCGTTAACACATTCATATCATTCATATTTCCACATTTGAATCTTTTATCAGAAGAAAGATCTGTTTTTTTGTCTTCTTTATCAACAAGAGGATAGTCAGTGGTGGATCTCTTAAACGACATGTTTTGAATGGATATAGAATACTTAATGTAAAGGATGCAAAGGATTAGAACAAAATAGTAACTTGAATAGTGATAAAAATACGAAACGAAAAACAATCAAGTCAAAATGAACAAACAGAAAAATTATGTTTTATGTTTTATGTTTTATATATTATATTTTATGTAATCTAATGTAGTCTAAAGTTACTTCAGATTATTTCAGACTTTCTCAATTTACGTTCTCTTGAATTTGTTTCAACTTCGAAAGTTCGGAAGTATATTTGATTTGTTTCAAAAATAGAAAGAGGTACAAGTATAGTGGATGTGAAGTGGGGCGTTATCTTAGACAAGGTCTTTTATCAAAGTGTGTAGTACAGAAAAACATAAGAAATGTGATAATAAAATACAAATCATTAGATTACAACAATAGGGTGACTATACAGACTAGAAAGCGACAAACAAAAAAAATGTTTCGGTTGTGTAATGGGTAATTAATGCTTAATCTATAAGAGTAGCTTGAAAGTTTGAATTTTTTCATTCCAATGATCACAGACATAAATAATATCATTTTTGATGAAAATAGAATTGGGATGTACAAACTCACCAGGACGATTTTCGCCCTTTTTACCAAATTCGCCTATAAAATTGCCCGCATAATCATAGACGGCGATTCGATTATTGAATGAATCGGACACATAAATTCGTCCTTTGTAACCACAGATTCCTCTTGGATTGTTCAACTCATTGCCTTTGTCACGTCCAAATATGTTGACAAATGTCCCGCCTTCGTGGACAACAGAAATACGATCATTTTTGAAATCCACTACATAGAGATTCTTGGTATCCGGGTCTCTCCAAACATCATTAGGATTTAAAAATTCGTTTATGTCGGATCCTTTATGACCTCTATTTGTGACGAGATATCCATCAAAATCGACACAGGTAATTTGATGAGTACCCGAATTCGAGATAAAAAGACGATCACTCGTCGCTGTAATCCCTTTCGGATGAAGAAGTCTGGGAGAGCCATTCTTTCCAGTTGCAATATGATTTAAAAAGTTATACTTTCCATCAAAGACTGCAATTCTATTATTGTCGGATTCTGAAACAAAGATCCTGAACCCATCTTTAGTTTGGACACTCGTAATTCCATGTGGATTTTCCACTTTCAGACTGGTACAATATTCGCCTTCAAGGGTAAACACTTTCACACAATTCAGACTGTAATTAGAGACGAAGATACGAGTATCCGTAACATGAACCGAGACAGGTTCGCATAAGGTATCCGTAGTTGAACGAACAATCTTTTTGAAGGTTTTATCTGTTCCAGATTTACCAAAACTTAATAGATACTGTGGAACAGTGAAAATCTTCTTTTTTATAGCGCTAGGACTAGTAGCACTACGTTCGACAAATACTGTTTCTGACCCCACACCACTGCAAGAAGAGGATTTTGCAACCGCCTTTACCCATCCTTTGAGGACGGAAGAATCGACTGATGAATTCGCCGATGAATTCATTGATGAATTCAGCTCTTTCTGTTCATTATTGTCATTGTCTGTATCCCAATCTTCCCATTCATCGGGTGTAAATTTTTTATTTTGGAGTCGTTTAATCATCTGCTCTTGTTGATTCAATTTACTTTGTTGGGCAGATACCATCATTTTCAGATTCAACACAAATCCTATTAGCATTTGTTCATGGGCAGTTTGATTACCCTCATAATGTGATACATGAATATCACTTCTCTTAAACAGTGTAGTGGCACATCCAAAAGGAACATACTTACATGCGACCAGTGCATTGGAGCAACTTTTTTTGTGTTCGGATAACGTCCGACGCTTCAGTTTCCATTGGCAGGCAGAACATTCAATAAACACATCTAAACAGTCGACGTCTATATGATGAATTTTTTCAGAATCTAAAATTTGTAAATGACAATGTTCACATTGTATTTTTCCACAAAGTTGGATGTGTTGATAAAGTTCATTTCCTTCAATGCCAAATTTTCCTTGCCATGTACATCCATGTTGTACTTCATATGGACAACGAACTTCTAAACGACTGATTTGTCTCACCACATTGGATACTGTTTGGAGAGGTGCAAGCGTGGGTAGAATAGGTGTATGATCTAGAGGACATTGAAGGAGTGGAGATTGAACAAATGTAGATTTATCTGTAGATTTATCCTCCCCAAGGACACAAGATCGACAAAAGAGATGACCACATCCAATTTCGACAGGACGATATAACACGGATGAACATTTGACACATATCCATTCACAGTTACGTAGTTCTTGTTCAGACCGAATAAAATGAACAGACGAAAAAATATTCAAAATATTCAACACTTTTGATATTTGTGGTATGTCTGATGGTATGTCTGATACCTCTTTAGGCGATGATATACCTCCAGGTGCCATAATAGTTGATCCATAATCGACAATAGATGAGTCATTGCAGTCATTACCGTCACCATAATCATGTACAATTTTTGTCATATTATGACTGATTTGATTTATTTGATTGATTTGATTGTTGTAATTTGATGAGAAAAACGATCTCGATGTGGACGATGAAGACATGATGTAGAGATAGAAGTAAAAGTAGAATTTAATTATAAAAGTGATTCATTTGAACTGAAATCTATACAGTAGAAAGAATGTAAACGACAAACCGAAAAAAATATGTTTTATGTTGTATGATATAGAAATTATGTTTTATGTTTTAGGTTTATTTCCAGTGATTAACTAAAAGTTAGAAGGATATATAATAAAAAATAAAAAGTATAAGAACAAAGAAACAAAAAGAGACAAAGAATAATAGGAATCTATGACATTCGACCATTGTGCCCGATTTCCTAATTGTGCCTTGGAATGCCCATGTGGATGTAACAATTGTAAACAACCTAGCAATTGGTCTTATGCAAGAGAAAATGGACGGTACGCAGACGATGGACAGATTCACCGTGATCATTATTTATGTTTTACTTGTCGACGTGGATGGAAATCCGGTTTACGAAATACCATTCCTATGCCAAAGGGACGACTGACGATGTCTAGACAAGACGTCCCCGATCATAATTGGAACGAAGATAGGATTACGCGACAAGAAGAGAAAGAATTAGAGATTCTTAAACTTAAATTAACCGGTGTATCGAGATGTTCTCAATGTGCACACCCAGGCACAAAAGTAGGACCAGATTGTCGTTGGCCCAAAGCGTCCGACATCAAAGGATGGCTTGCTCTTCAGCATCTTGTAGACATCGGCACGTTATTCCAAAGCTGTCATCAGGATTGTCAGCCGAATCATTCTCGCAATAGAATTCAATATGTCACATTCATGGGACATCCTACACCTGTTCTTTCACATCGTATCACTGTTTCTTGAAACTTTTGAGACAGATAGGATTTCCATTTATCATATCGATCCTCCATGGAAGAATCGCACCAATCAGTAGCATCTGGGACTGAAAACATTTACGTTATGTTTAATCATAAATCACTAGTGAGAAATTTTTGATAGGAGCTTATTGAGAATCATTCTTTTCTCATATTTTTGAAAATACGTGCATGTGATTAGTTTTTTAATTTTAAACTATGAAGTGAGTTACAAAAAGTCTTTTACTATAAATGATATTTTCATGTAGTCAAATTGTTACTTGCAATTAGCTGCTTTCCAATCATTTGGAATGCATTTATATTCATAAAATTAATTAAATGACGTCTA
>Ga0206957_1148_pt1 | contig 14293 bp, 12 predicted proteins | sample Alteio_BWOrgHeat_32_FD_152975 | JGI IMG/M metagenome (GOLD analysis project Ga0206957, IMG submission 152975) | Enriched cells from forest soil in Barre Woods Harvard Forest LTER site, Petersham, Massachusetts, United States -... | ecosystem: Environmental > Terrestrial > Soil > Temperate forest >...
ACAGTGTTAAATTAAATGATATTATAGTGAGAATCAATAGATAAAGAGGCCACGTATGGAATTTTGGATTATAATTGGTTTGGGCGTGCTGGGACTCTCTTTCGTGTCAATGGTGTTGCCATGGATACAGAGAGGAAAGATCGAATTTTTGACTGATGAGGTAAAACGTCTTGGCTCGCAAGTTGCCTGGTTGACCAATTTAATAAAAGAAAGGGGCATCGATGTTGTGAAGCCGCAGGAAACAAATATTCCTCCAGAGCCTCAAGCTATTAAAACCCCTGCTTTAGAGGAAGAAAAGATAGAATCTCCCATTTTTGTAAAGACGGAAGAATTTATAGAAACTCCCAAAAAACCAAAGATCAATTTCGAGCAACAGTTCGGTGCAAGATTGCCAGTATGGGTAGGGGGCATAGCCCTGGCCTTAGCGGGACTTTTCATGGTTAAATACTCGATAGAGACCGGATTGCTTAGCCCCACTGTCCGCCTGGTTCTCGGCGGCATGTTTGGCATTGTTTTACTCTATGCCGGAAATTGGGTTTTCGGTAAAAACAATATTTCCAATGGAACGCGTATTGCCCAGGCTCTCTCAGGCGCCGGGCTTGCAGACTTATTTGCCTGCCTTTTCGCCGCCACCAGCCTTTATCACTTGATCCCCGTTTTTGCCGGTTTTGCCGGGATGGCCGCAGTTACTGCGCTGGCGGTGACATTATCTCTCCGCCATGGCCCGCCAATCGCGCTTTTAGGGCTGGTTGGCGGATTCCTAACCCCGGCATTAGTCGGTTCATCAGAGCCGAATGCTCCGCTGCTTTTCGTATATCTTTATTTTGTACTGGCCGGGCTTTTCACGGTTATTCGCAAACAAAACTGGTGGTTGCTTTCCATTCCGACAGTAGTTGGCGCATTTTTGTGGATCATCATATGGCTAGCGAACAGCTATAGGCCGGCCGATGGAATATGGCTCGGATTATTCCTCCTGGCCGTCAGCGCTACTATCGCAATAACCTCAAAAAAGGCGATGGAAGATGGCAAATTGGATTCCGAGTTACTGGATTCCTTGAAGCTTTCTTCCGCCCTTAATTACCTGGCCATGGGCGGCGCTGTTGTACTGATGGGCTTTGTAGCCGCAGAGTCCGATTTCGGCTTGATTGAATGGGGTTTATTCGGTCTTCTTACGATGGGCGGCATCGCTCTCGCCTACTTCAATCAAAAACTTTATGAATTCGTCCCTTGGCTGTCGATGGCGGTTAATATGGTGATGCTGGCCACATGGCATGGCGGTGATAATTTTACTCTGGCGCTGATTCTTTTAAGTTTTGCACTTCTATATATGGCCAGCAGTTATTTCATAATGTGGAAAGCACCGGGGCCTGTTTCCTGGGCGGCGTTGGCTGGCGTTTCCAGTCTTGGTTATTATTTGCTCGGCTATTATGAACTGCATGGCTGGCTTGCGGTGCAACTTGCTTCTTCGGAAAACTGGCTTGCCGCCATGCCATTGTGGGGAATGCTGGCATTTATATTATCATCACTGGCTATTTCGGTGGTCAAACAAATCATGGAAAGATTTAATGATGATGGGGAAACCAAACAAAAACTTCTCGCTATCTTTGCAATAGCGGCAACCGCATTCCTCTCTATCGGTTTAACCATTGAGTTGAAACATGAGTTCCTGTCGGTCGTTTTTGCCGCGGAAATGCTGGCCATCAGTTGGATCAGCACCCGAATTAATATAAAGGCGCTGCGCTATATAGTAGGATTGCTCGGAATTGCTTTTACAATATTGCTGATCCCGCAGGCTTTGCTTCTTGTCCAGTTGACAGCCTATAGCCTGGTGGAAGCAAAACTATATCTGCAAGAGGGTGTGCCTATAGTCAACTGGCCGCTATTCCAGCTAGGCCTGCCGGCCCTGATGTTTATCGGCTCAACTATTTTCTTGCGTAAAGAAAAAGATGATAGGTTGATAAATGCCCTGGAAATATCCGCAATCGCCCTCCTTGGCGTGATGGGATATTATTTAACGCGGAATGCATTCCATATCGGCGAAAATGTTTTATTCTCCAAAGCCGGTTTCACCGAGCGCGGCGTTATAACAAATATATTATTTATATATGGTCTCAGCTGCTTCTGGGTAGGAAGAATATTTGCCAGACGCTCGGTATCCTTAAGCGGTCTCGCGCTTTCGGCCATCGCCTTATTTCGAATCGGTTACTTCGATTTATTTATTCACAACCCGATATGGTCGCATCAATTGGTTGGCAGCCTGCCGATATTGAACGCATTATTACTCCCATATGGCCTGCCGATTGCATGGCTCATTCTGGCAAATAAAGAATTGCCTGGGATCGGCAAAGGAAGTTACCTTCGCTATACTAATCCGCTGACATTGCTTCTGGCCTTTATGCTGCTCTCCCTAAACGTCCGCCAGATTTATCATAGCGAATATTTAGATAGCGGCATAACCAGCAATGCCGAAATTTATACATATTCTGCTGTATGGCTGATAATGGGCATTGCGTTACTATTTTTCGGCACGCTTCGCCAAGATAAAACTCTCCGCATCGCTTCCCTTGCAATTATGATCCTGACTGTGGGGAAAGTATTTTTGTATGACGCTTCCGAACTTACCGGTCTTTTCCGCGTCTTCTCGTTCTTAGGTCTTGGCCTAAGTTTGCTAGCCTTAAGCTGGTTTTATACAAGATTCGTTTTTAAACAGAAATAATATGAAATATCGCTCCTATCTCATAAAAATTTTCAGGTCAGCCCTTCTTATCTATGTCTCGATCTGTCTGTTTATGTGGGTATTCCAGCGCCATCTGGTTTTTTTGCCGTTAAAAGGTATAGAGAAGCCGGAAATTTACGGACTGCATAACTTCAAAGTCCTTAGCCTAAAAAGTTCTGATGATCTTCATATTCAGGCATGGTACCGCGAGGCTAAGAAAGGTTATCCAACCATCATTTATTTCCACGGTAATGGCGGTAATCTGGGAAACCGCGCCACCTATTTTAATCTACTCTCGGAAGCGGGTTTTGGTATTCTTGCGCTTGATTACAGGGGATATGGAGCAAGCGAAGGCGATCCTTCGGAAGAAGGCTTTTATCAGGATTCACGCGCATTGATGGATTATGCTGCGAAGACGCTTTCCTTAAAGCCGGATCGAATTATCATTTACGGAGAATCGATCGGAACCGGTGTGGCGGTGCAGATGGCCAGTGAATATTCGAGCGCTGCCCTAATATTGCAATCGCCTTTCACATCAATGGAATCCTTGGCGGGCAATAGATATCCATGGTTGCCGGTTCATCTACTCTTAAAAGACCGGTTCGATTCCTTAACCAAAATTTCCAAAGTTCATGCGCCGATATTGGTATTCCATGGCGAAGAAGACGTAATCGTTCCGATAGAATCCGGAAAAACCATCTTCGCCGATGCCACCGGTCCGAAAGAAGCCATCTATTTCCCCGAGAAAGGCCATAACGATATGGATCTTGAATTATTGACGAAAGATTTGGTGATATTTTCTAATAAATATGGATTGATCAAAGGATAGGCTTGAACACCATTAAGTAGAAAACAATGACTATCGCAGGGAAAGCCAAGCTTCCCAGAATTATCCACCACCTATTCATTTTCCAGTAACGGATTGGAAGTTCTGTTCTTTTTTCTAGCGCTTCCTTTGCCATATCCCGCATTTTGATCTGCATCCATACTACCGGAAGCCAGCAGACGCCGGCAAAGAAGTATAAACTGAGCGCCCATATAATCCAGTTTTCGGTTAAATGAAGGCCAAGGATATGAACCAATTCCAGGCCGGTAAATAATTGAATAACAACTGATGGGCTAGTGAATAGCCAATCGGCAATCACAACATTTTTAGCCGCAAAATATATCGCTGCCGTATCCTTGCTGCGGTTAGCCATAAACATATAGAAAGCGCTGCCGATCCCTGTCCCGAACAGGATTGCCCCGCTTAAGATATGAATCCATTTTAGAAACAGGTAATCCATGCTAGAAAAGATACAGGTAATATAAAAACAATACAACGGCTGGAATGAAAACAGGCGCAGGGGAGATATGGTTTGTCTATGACGGTGATTGCCCGTTCTGCCGGACTGCCGCCAGTTTATATAAAGTAAAGGAGGCCGTCGGCAAGCTTCATATAATCGATGCCAGGAAGGAAAAAAATCATCCCGTTGTATTGGAAATAATCCAAAAACGTCTGAGCCTAGATGAAGGTATGATTATTAAATTCAATAATACTTATTATCATGGCGCAGATGCCCTGCATATAATGGCATTACTGGGTAGCAGTAGCGATTTATTGAATGGAATAAATTCTTTGCTATTTCGCTCGAAATCACTTTCAAAATTATTATATCCGCTAATGCGCGGGATGCGGAATATGGCGCTCCGGATAAAAGGCATAACTCCAATAAATAATTTAGCTGTGGGCGAGCCTATCTTTAAACCGGTTTTTGGACAGAATTGGGAGAAGCTGCCGCCAGCTTTGCAAAAACATTATGCCAACCGGCCATTTACGAATGATATCGTAACTGTGGAAGGTAAATTGGATATTACATTTTCTAAACCGATCCAGTTTTTATCTCCGTTACTCAAACTTACCGGCGTTTTAGTCCCTTACCAGGGAAAGGATATACCCGTTACCGTGCATTTCCAAAGCGAAGAAAATTCAAATGCTTTCCGCTTTAATCGCATTTTCCATTTCCCCAATAAACCTCCGCACCATTTCCGCTCCCGGATGATTCCGATTAAAAATGGTGAGGTTATAGAATTCATGCGGGGAGGAGTTGGCTGGAGGATGCGTTACGCCTATGAAGAAGGAAAAGTGAAATTATTGCATAAAGGATACGCCCTAAGAGTATTTGGAATGATTATACATCTGCCTTTCGAAATATTTCTGGGGAGAGGCTATGCCGAAGAAGAAGCCACCGGAGATAACAGTTTTCGCATGTATATGGAAATGCGGCATAAATTATTTGGCCGGTTATATTCATATAGCGGCGAATTTGCCTTAAAAGAAATGAGGGTGATTTGAACAAAGTTCTTATTCTCGGCGGATACGGTAATTTCGGCAAGCGCATAGCAACGGCTCTCACCAAAAGCGGTATTGCCGTAATAATCGCCGGAAGAGATGAAAAGAAAGTTCAAGATTTAGCTGCCATACTACCAAAAGGTTTGTCGGAAATAGCGGTTTTCGATGTTAATAAGAATTTATCCTCCGAGCTGGAAAAACTAAAGCCCGCCGTTGTAATTAATACTTGCGGGCCTTTTCAGGAATCGGGTTATGAAGTTGCAGAAACTTGCATCAATCATAAAGTTCATTACATAGATATTTCAGATGGTAGAAAATTTGTGACGGGCATTACAGCGTTTAATGAAAAAGCCAGGGAAGCTGGAATTACAGTAATAAGCGGCTCCAGTACCGTGCCCGGATTATCATCAGCAGTATTGGAGCATTACCGACAAGAATTTTCGGAAATGGATTCACTTAAATACGGCATCAGCCCCGGCCAGAAAGCGGAAAGAGGTCTTGCCACCACCAAAGCGATTATGAGCTATGTCGGGAAGCCTTTATCGCCATTTTCAGGAAAGAAAAAAATTGCTTATGGTTGGCAGGACATTTATTGCCAGGAATATCCTGGCCTTGGAAAACGCTGGATGGCAAATTGCGATATACCCGATCTGGATTTATTCCCGGCGCATTATGGAATTAAGTCCATCCAATTTTCAGCTGGGTTGGAGCTTGGTTTCATGCACCTTGGATTATGGCTCGTTTCCTGGTTAGTACGCGCCGGACCACCTATACATTTACCAAATTATTCAGCACCTCTTCTCCGCATCAGCAATTGGTTCAATATATTCGGCAGCAGCGATGGCGGGATGCATATAATTATTAAGGGGAAGGATAAGGAAACAAACCATGTCCAACTTTAATCAACCGAAGAAAGACGAATCTAAATCTTCAGCCGCTGGCAGTAATAATGCAAATAAGGAAGCGAAGAAAGACGATAGGGCTTGTTCTACTGATGCAGCCAAAGCATCTGGCAGCGAAAAGAAAGCCAGCTAATTTCTTGAATATTTGATCGAAGTTCCAGCGGCCTTGAAAAAGGCCGCTTTTTTTGTCTAATAACCACTGGTTGCCATAGTCACCGACCTTTATGTAGGGCGTACCCAACTCTTTCAGCTTCAGCAATGTGTGCAAGAAGGTTTCCACCTCCATGCCCAGACGGCAAGTGATCAGGCTTTTGGTAGAGGATAATTGCCAAAAAATTTAGTTGTAATTCCGTATTGCAAAGATAATGCATATAGGCACCTGTATCGGATACAACCTTGGATTGTTGGCAAAGAAAATCAATCTACTCAAGGGAAATGTACGAAATTTTAGTTAAAAGGATGGCTGTGCAGGGCAGAATAATGATTCTTTATATAGAGGACGATGCGGCCACGGCATGTCTGGTCAGGGAAAAGCTGGAGCAATGCGGCTATTTTATTGAACTGGCGGAGAACGGCGCGAAAGCCCTAGAAAAATTTAATCCCGCCCTTCATAATCTGGTTATCTCGGATTATCAACTCCCCGATATGAACGGTTGCCAGATAATAAATGCCATAAGGGAAAAAAATAATTTAGTCCCGATCATTATATTAACCGGAGTTGGAAATGAAAAAATTGTCCTTGAAGCGTTCAGGCTCGGAATCGCTGATTACCTTATAAAAGATTCCAGCTCTGTCTTTATAGAATTGCTGCCTAATATTATCGCATCTGTTCTTTTTATAAAAGATCTGGTACAGGAAAATAGCCGTCAGCAGAAGGAGCTGGAATATTATTCTCGTGAATTGGAAGGGCGCAATAAAGAACTCCAGAAACTGGCCCAATATGATACGCTGACCGGCCTGGCCAATCGCGCAGTATTCCATGAAACCCTGCAAGGAGCCATAGCCAGGGCTGCCCGCAATAATTCCAATATGGCGCTTATGAGTATTGATGTGGATCGCTTCAAACTCGTCAATGATACCCATGGGCATCCAGCCGGAGACATAGTTCTAAAAAGAATCTCGGCGCGCTTCAAAGCCAGCTTACGTGAAAGCGACCATATCGCCCGCATCGGCGGCGACGAATTTGCCATTATTCTCGAAAATCTTGCAAGGCCGGAGGATGCGATGGTCGTGGCCGACAAGCTAATCAAACGCATGCGTTATCCGGTCAAGATAGAAAATGAGAAAATCAGGGTGTCTATCAGCATGGGAATAGATTCCTATCCTTATTGCGGCCAGGATGCGGAGCATCTGATCAAGAATGCCGATGAGGCAATGTATATGGCGAAGAAAAAAGGTAAGAATTCCTACCAGTTTTTTACCCAGGAACTCAACCGGCAAGCGATAGAATTTATGGCCTTGGGGAAGGATTTGAGCGGTGCGCTGAAACGCAATGAATTGTTCCTGCATTTTCAGCCAAAATATAGCCGGGATACATTTTCCATTGTCGGGGCAGAGGCATTGATACGTTGGAATCATCCGGTAAAGGGCCTTATCGAGCCTGACGTCTTTATCCCTATCGCGGAAAGAACCATATTAATCCAGGAGATAGGCATGTGGGTGCTGGAGACCGCCTGCAAACAAGGCACCCTATGGCATAAGAAGGATTTACCCGAACTCTTGATCTCGGTGAATATTTCACCTTATCAACTAAAAGAGAAAAATTTTGCCGAACAGGTATTTAATACTCTTGAAACTTGCAAATTCGATCCAAGATTCCTGGAACTCGAGATAACCGAAACCAGCCTGCTGAATAATATTGACCGCTGCCGGGAGAGTCTTGTGGCCCTCAGGAAAGAAGGTATCAAAATAAGCATCGATGATTTCGGCACCGGCTATTCCTCGATCGCGCATTTGAGGCAACTGCCCGTAGACATCTTAAAAATCGATAAATCGATGGTGCGTAATATCACGGTAAGCCGGGATGAAGCCGCCCTCGCCAGCGCGGTGATCGATCTCGCCCATAACATAAACTTAAAAGTCGTTGCCGAAGGCGTTGAGACGAAAGAGCAGCTTAAGTTCCTGCAAGATAAAAATTGCGATACGCTGCAAGGATATTTCCTGAACCGCCCTATGCTGGCCGATGACCTTACAACATTCCTAAAAAGGGCGGCTTAGAGGTATTATGAAACAAGCGCTCGCTGAGTTACCTGAATATTCAAAATCTTCCATCGATATCCTTCTGATCGAGGATAATGAGGGCGATGCGCTTATTATCCAGGAGATGCTGCAAGAGATGCCATCCAGGGCATTTTCAGTTTCCCACGTCATCACCGTGGAAATGGCTGAACCGGAATATAAGGCGCATGCTTTCAATGTGCTGCTGCTTGATTTAAGCCTTCCCGGTCTTTCCGGTATGGAGGCGGTGAAAAAAATACTTCATGATCTTCCTCTCGTGCCAATCATCGTCATGACCGGCCTGGATGATGAAAAAAGAGCGCTGGGCGCCATGCAAATGGGCGTGCAGGATTATATAGTCAAGGGGCAGTATGACAATAATATATTGCCGCGTGCGATCCGCTATGCCATCGAACGCAAGCGGTTTGAGAATAAAGTAATCGAACTCATTAATTTCGACCAGGTTACCGGCCTTATCAACCGTGTGCTGTTTCTCGACCGGTTGGAAGGTGCTATATCGCTTGCCAACCAGAATAACATACCGCTCGCCGCGCTGGTCTTAAGCCTTCGCCGTTTCAAGGATGTGACGGCAACACTCGGCCATGAGAGCGGCAATAAATTACTGAAGTCAGTCGCCATGCGTTTGAAAGAATGCATCATGCGGCAGGATGCAATTGCGCGGCTCGAAGGCGATGAGTTTATCCTGCTTATCACCGGGCAGCTTGCGGCGTTGGAGAACCTGACGTGGTTTGCACAAAATATTATCGATGCCATCGAACGCCCTTTTACAATTGACGACCATTCGGTGCGCATTGGCTGCAGCATCGGGGTTGCTACGTATCCTGCGTGCGGCGGGGACAAGATAGAACTGCTAAAGCATGCGGATATCGCCCTGCACCGCGCCAAGAAAAACGGCAAAAGCGAATTCCAATTCTATACCGAGAAGCTGAACGAAGAACTGAGCGAGAGCATTAGCATAGAAAAAGAATTGCAGTCGGCGATAAAGCAACGGGAGTTGATTGCCCATTACCAGCCGATTATCGATCTGAAAAATAATCGCGTCTGCGGCGTGGAAACACTGATCCGCTGGAATCATCCGAAAAAAGGATTTGTTCCTCCTGACAAGTTTATCCCGCTTGCCGAAAAATCGGATCTTATCCTGGACATCAGCGAATATATGATTCGGCTCGCATGCAGTGATTTTTCATCATGGAAAAATTTGACCGAGCCGCCTTTTTATATCGCCGTCAATCTCTCTTCGCGCGATATTCAAAAAAAGGATTTTAGCGAACGCCTGGCTGAAATTCTTAAAAGTACGGATATGAAACCCGAATATATCGCGCTTGAAATCACCGAAGGCACCTTGATGGAAGATCCAAAACAATCCATATTAACGCTAACTGAGTGCAGAAACTCGGGCTCCTCCATTTTCGTCGATGATTTCGGCACGGGTTATTCTTCCTTAAGCTACCTTAGCACATTGCCGCTCGATATATTGAAGATAGACCGCTCGTTCGTAAATGACATCCTGACCAACAAGCACAATCTGGTAATAGCCACTGCTACCATAAACCTCGCCCATGCCCTGGGTTTGCAGGTGGTGGCGGAGGGTATCGAAACCAAGGAACAGAAAGAGTTGCTTGCAACCTTAGGTTGTGATAAAGCTCAAGGATATTATTTTGCAAAACCGATGCCGCTGAGTGAACTGACCGAATGGCTGGCGCGGAGGGAGAAATAGATGCGCAGCATGGCGGATATACGGCTCAGTGCGATAGTGGATAATGCCTTAGACGGGCTGATCTCCATCAATGAGCTGGGAATCATCGAGCATTTCAATCCCGCCTGCGAGCGCATTTTCGGCTACCGGGCCGATGAAGTGATCGGCAAAAATATCAAGATGCTGATGCCGGAGCCCTACCACAGCGAACATGACGGCTATCTCTCCCATTATCGCAAAACCGGCGAGGCTAAGATTATCGGTACGGCGGGCCGCGAAGTCAGCGCCAAACGCAAGGACGGCTCGGTGTTCCCGATGGATTTATCGATCAGCGCGTTCGAGCTTGAAGATGGCCTCCATTTCTCCGGCGTCATCCGCGATATTACGGCGCGTAAACAGGCCGAAGAAAAAAATGCGCTGCTGGCCGCAGTCGTCGCCTCTTCCGACGATGCAATCATCAGCAAAAGGCTGGATGGGACAATCCTTTCATGGAATGCCGGGGCCGAACGGCTATTTGGTTATAGCGCCGCCGAGATTATCGGGCGGCATGTAAGCGTACTCATACCTGAGAATTTGCGGAAAGAAGAGGAGTATATTATTGGCCGGTTACGGCAGGGTAAATCAGTCGATCATTACGAAACCGCGCGCTTGCATAAGAACGGACGGCATATTGACCTTTCACTTACCGTATCTCCTATCCATAACGAAGCCGGGGATATTGTCGGCGCATCTAAAATCGCCCGTGATATTACGGCGCAAAAAAAGGCGGCGGCAGAATTGCGGCGTTATAACATCGCGCTGGAACGCAGTAATAAGGAACTGGATGATTTTGCCTATATCGCCTCGCATGATTTGAAGGAGCCGTTGCGCGGCCTGTTCAATAATGCAAAGTTTTTAGAGAAGGATTATAAGGACAAACTTGATGCGGAGGGCGTCGGCCGGTTGCAGCGTCTGGGTTATCTGACGCAGCGTATGGAAACCCTGGTCAACGATCTGCTCTATTTTTCCCGCCTCGGCCGCCAGGAACTGGCTATTCAAGATACCGATTTAAATGCGGTGATTCGCGATATCGAATCCATGATGGAAATGACGCTGACCGAACAAAACGCCATTATCAGCATTCCAAAGCCATTGCCGGAAATCGTCTGCGATAAAACCCGCATCACCGAAATATTCCGCAACCTCATCACCAATGCCATCAAATACAACAACCAGGAAAAGAAAATAATCGAAATCGGCTATTTGGATGCAGTGAAGACGAAGACTGGTATTGAAAAGCAGGTGTTTTATGTGCGTGACAATGGCATCGGCATCGAAGAGGGATTTCATGAGGAAATTTTCCGCATCTTTAAACGTCTGAACGAAGAGGACGATAGTAAAAAAGGCACTGGAGTCGGCCTGACCTTCGTGCGCAAAATCGTCGAACGCCACGGCGGGCGCATCTGGCTGGAATCTACGCCTGGAAAAGGCGCCACTTTTTATTTTACCATAAATCAGGGAGCAGCTTATGAAGCCGCAGCTTAATTCGAGCAAACTTAAAAAGGAGTAGCCTATGCAGCGAGCACCAAGCCTACCCGGCATTTTGCTGGTGGAAGACAATATTGACGATTACGAAGCTGCGGTCAGAAGTTTCAAGGAAGCGCATCTCGACAACCCAGTATATTGGTGCAAAAGCGGCAAGGACGCTATGGATTACCTGAAGCATGAAGGGAAATATACCGGTGATTCCGCGAGCTCAAAGCCCGCCTTGATACTTCTAGATTTGAATATGCCGGGGATCGACGGCAGAAAAGCCCTGACGCTCATTAAGCAGGATAAGAGCCTGAAAAAGATTCCCGTAGTAATCCTAACCACTTCCGCCGATGAGAGGGATATAGAGCAATGTTACGAGCTGGGCGCCAGCACTTATATCCAAAAGCCGGTGAATTTCGATGGATTGGTCGATGCCATCAGCCGCATTAAAGACTATTGGTTCGATATGGCATTATTACCAAGGATATTAAACAATGAATGAAACCATAGACATTCTGGCCATCGATGACAACATAGATGACCGCAGCCTGTATCAGAGGTCGCTGAAAGAGGCATTCGGCGATAAAATGCGGTTCATGGAAGCCGGTAGCGGCGAGAGCGGGATTAAAGCAATCGAAAGCGCTACCCCGCATTGCGTTCTGCTCGATTATTCGCTTCCGGGCCATAACGGCATCGAAATCCTGAAGCGCATACGCGTCAAATATCCGCATCTTCCCATCATCATGCTGACCGGCCAGGGCAACGAAACCGTCGCGGTGCAATCGATGAAGGAAGGCGCGCAGGATTATATCGTCAAAAGCGCAATCACGCCGGAAGCACTAGAGCGCATCATCCGGGTGGCGATTGAGCATAATGCCATGCAAAAAAGTATTTACGAGCAACGCTCCTCCCTGGATATATTCACCCGCGCCCTGGCGCATGATTTGAAAGAGCCGATGCGTACCATCCGCTCGTTCCTGGATCGCATTGCCGATTGGCAGGTTTTATGCGAAAAATCACAGCAGGCTTTCCAATATATCCTCAAAGCCGCCGACCGCATGAACGCACTGATCGATACCGTTTATCTCTATATGAGGCTGGATGCCGCCGAGCAGATGGAGAAAACCATTTGCGATATTGCGGAGGTGCTCGAAGAGGTACAGGAAAATCTGGCGCAGCTTATTGAACAATATGGCGCGACTGTCACCTATAGCACCTTACCCGGAGTGCAGGCCAACCGGGTGCAAATGATTCAATTGTTTCAGAATCTCATCGCCAATGCCATACGGCACTCCGAGACGGCGGTAACGATTCATGTAAGCGCAGAAGAACAGGCGGATAAATGGCAGGTCTTGGTGCAGGATAACGGGCCCGGCATTGCCCTGGAGAATTGCGAGAAAATATTCGATCCCTTCAAACGAATGTCAGTCTACAAGGGAGGTGAACAGGGATTGGGGCTCGGCCTTGCGATTAATCGTAAAATCGTGGAATCGCATGGCGGAAAAATATGGTGCGAATCGATGCCGGAAGCCGGAGCTGCGTTTTTATTTACCCTCCCAAAAACCATGGCTCCCCTCGCTTCAGAAAACATCACTTCCATATCCGCTGCACTACCACATGAACAGACGGCGGCCCAGGCAGGAATGCTGGCCCGTATATTATTGGTGGATGATAACGAGGCTGATCTTATATTGAATCGTATTATGCTGGTCGAAAACGGTAAACTCCGCTCCGAACTGCTAACGGCACGTAACGGAAGCGAAGCCCTGGCCATGCTGCATGATGCAGAGGAAAAAGGCAATCCTATCGATCTTATGCTGCTCGATATCAATATGCCGATCATGAGCGGTTTTGAGTTGCTCTCAGAGATGATGAAAGAGCAACGGCTTCCTAATACTCTGGTGGTTATGTGCACCACCTCCGCCTATGACGTCGATAAAAGGGCGGCTGAGGTGCTGGGAGCGGCCGGCTTCCTCACCAAACCCCCGGAATTTTCCTTTCTCAAGAATATCATCGACCAGTGCGAGCGGCTTCAGCTATCCCGCGAAGGCAATGACTATGTTTTGCGCCGTGCGGCCTGAAGGGTTTATCTATAGATTGCTATAGACGAAAATTGAAGGAGTGGCTGAGGACCAGGGGATAAGTTGGCGGGGTATAAGGTTGTTTTTCGTGGTAAGAAACGTGGTAACTATAAACCGAGAAATATTGAAATGCACTGTAGAAGCAGCTTTGCAGCCTCAATATGAATGACGTCCGAGGGGGCCTTGCCATTCGAAATAATCAAGGAATACGAATGGTTTTATCATTTGCCCGATATCCGAAGGGCTGACCAGGCGAGTGATGGGGCCGTGCTTGTTTCCTTTTGTGCGATACACAATGTCACGTGTGGTTTGCGAAGCTACTGCTTTACTGATTGTTTTCATAACATTACGCTGCCTCCTTATGAGTTATCGCATGCACGCGTTGTTCGGCATTTTTCAGCGCCTCCGCTTTCATCTCCGGCCCCATGCCGACCCCTTCAATGTAAATTGTTTCTACATCGGTAATCCCGATAAACCCGAGCACAGCGCGGAGATAGGGCTCCTGATAATCCATTGGTTTAGCGGGACCAGCGCTATAAACGCCGCCGCGACCGAGAACGATAATCGCTTTTTTCCCCTTTACTAATCCTTCAGGTCCTGCGGCACCGTATTTAAATGTTTTCCCTGCACGCGCCACATGGTCGATCCATGCTTTAAGGACGGAAGGTATATTGAAATTATACATCGGCGCTTCAAGAACAATGATGTCGCTGGCAAAGATTTCATCAATAAGTTCCTGAGAAAGAGCAAGTGCAGGCGCATCGTTCTGGTCGGAATACATCGCACCCAAAAATTCCGGGCTGACATGGGGGATAG
>Ga0206957_1150_pt1 | contig 14100 bp, 10 predicted proteins | sample Alteio_BWOrgHeat_32_FD_152975 | JGI IMG/M metagenome (GOLD analysis project Ga0206957, IMG submission 152975) | Enriched cells from forest soil in Barre Woods Harvard Forest LTER site, Petersham, Massachusetts, United States -... | ecosystem: Environmental > Terrestrial > Soil > Temperate forest >...
TCTTCTTGCGTATCGAAGAGCTACATCAGGTCTTGTCGTAGTTCCACCATCTTCATTTTTTCGTTTTTTCGTCTGTACAGACGTCATTTAATTAATTTTGTAAACTATAAATGCATTCCAAATGACTGGAAAGCAGCTAATTGCAAGTAACAATTGGACTACATGCAAATATCATTTCTAGTAAAAGACCTTTCGTAACTTACTTCATAATTTAAAATTAAAAAACTAATCTCATGCACGTATTTTCAAAAATATGAGAAAAGAGTGATTCTCAATAAGCTTCTATCAAAAATTTCTCACTAGTGATTTATGATTAAAAAAGAAATTTAAATTTATATAATTTTTCAACTATATGTCGATATCAAACCCCCACCGTCTTCAATCATATGTCGTTCCTTCCCATTACACGCTTTCCTTATATCCCAATTTGTCGACCTTTCTTTTTGATGGAAAAGTGGACATAAACCTTGATATACAAGAGCCTATCACGGTTCTTGAACTCAATTCATTGGATTTGAATATTCGTTTAGAAGATGTGAGATTGAAAGCAATTGAAACGGTAGAATCTGTTGAATGTAACGTGGAAATAGATATTGTATCGATCCATTTAGATCAAGGACATGAACGCTTGGAAATGACACTCAAAAGTCCTTTTAAAGGGAAAGCTTTACTATGTATCAATTTCAATGCGACATTAAGAAATGATTTATGTGGATTCTATCGTGCTCAATATGAGGATAATTCTGATTCGAAAGAACGGAAAGAATGTGAACAAATGAAATGGTGTGCGTTAACTCAATTTGAAGCAACAAGTGCTAGAAAATGTTTCCCTTGTTTTGATGAGCCCATGTTCAAAGCGACGTATGATGTCACGATACATATTCCAATAGAAATGACAACTGTTCCGAATTTTACATGTTTATCCAATACCGATGTGAAAGAGATCATAGAGAATACAAATACATGTTGCCGTGAATATCATTTTCAACGAACGCCTAAAATATCCACCTATTTGTTGGCGTTTACCATAGGAGAATTTCATTCTCTTGAACAAACAACCAAACAGGGTCTTATCATGCGTGTATGGGCAACCTCGAAAGAAAAAGTAAAACAAGCGGTGTTTGCGTTAGATGTGTCTGTGAGGGCGATGGAATTTTATCATGAATACTTTGAATTTCCTTATTATATGAACAAAATTGATTTAGTGGCAGCCCCGGAATTTAGTGCTGGTGCGATGGAAAACCAAAGTCTAGTTTTGTTCAAAGAGACGTATTTATTGGCTGATGAAAATGCATCCAATCGAGCGTTGAGAAATATTGTAACCATTGTGTGTCATGAACTTGGACATATGTATTTTGGAAATCTGGTAACTATGAAATTTTGGAATGAACTCTATTTGAAGGAAGCCATGTGTACGTTGTATCAAAATTTGGTTGCAGATAAGTTGTTTCCAGACTGGCAATTTATTCAAACCTTTGTGTCAGATGTATTTTCTTCGGCTCAGTCTCTCGATGCTCTCGTAAATACACATCCCGTTGAAATGGAAGTTCATACACCTGCACAAATTGACTCTGTCTTTGACACAATTAGTTACGAAAAAGGATCGGTGATTATGCGCATGCTTCATACATGGCTTGGGGAAGAAACCTTTCGTAAAGCGATGGTCAAGTATATGCATAAATATCAATTTTCAAATGCAACAGGCAACGATCTTTGGTCCGTGATGGAAGAAGTATCTAATTTACCTGTTCGTAATTTTATGATTAAATGGACTCAACAAGAAGGATTCCCCGTGGTTTATGTATGTGAATGTAGACCTTCGTCATTGCCTTTTCCACCCCCCTTAATGAGACAATCCAATGATGAGGACCATTGTACCTTGACAATCACACGATCGTTAGAAGAAGAAATGAAACATAAATCTTTGTTTATTTATACGAATGAACATAATGGAAATACGTTGATTGTCTCCCAAGAACGATTTACGTTTAAATCTCCTAATACCAGTCCCTATGCTGAACACCTGTGCTATCCTTGTCCTTTGACATGGGTAGTTCCAAATGGGTTTATAACTCCTCCAAGCACGTTGCTTGAAGATGCCATCAGCACCAGTCATGTACCTGATATACTGAGTAAGACTACTGGTTGGATTAAATTGAATGCGGATAGTACGAGTTTTTTTCGTACGTGGTATAGTCCAGTATTATGGGAGCGTCTATGTAATGCCATCAAACTACGTGATCCAGCTCTGAGTAAAATGGACCGACTTCAATTACAATCAGATGTATTTGCACTTTTATGGAGTGGACGTGTACGACCTGAACATTTGAATCTTATTACTCATTATGATCAAGAACAAGAAGCGATTGTATGGCTTGACTTGATCGATAATATAATACAAATCGCCATTCCTATCCGATATGAACGTCATAATATGTCCGAACCTATTCACAACGATTGGTTTGATCGTACCTGCGACTGGATACATCGATCAACTAAACCCATTGTTGAGAAATTAACATTACATGAACGCAAAGAAGATACAAGGGCTGATAAATTACTACGAGGACGATTGATAGAATTGTTAGGATTGTGGTTTCCAGAATACAATATTATACACAGGGTTCAAACCATGGTAAGTGATTATTATAGAGAAGTCTTGACCTCAAATTCAATGAATAGTGGGCAAGGTCTCCTACTCTTATCTCCCGATATTCGTTCTAGTGCATTTGCGACGACAGTCAGACATGGGGATGTGCTAGGATATCAATTAATGCTTGATTTGTATCTACATAAAGCCTCTTCTCAAACGGATAAGGGATGGTGCTTAAGTGCTTTAGGGGCAACTCGAAATAGAGCTTGTTTTACAAATTTAATGGAAAGAGTATTACAACCTATCAATCCAGAGATCCCATTTTATTTACCTCAAGATGCAACTACGTTTTTCCGTCGGATCTCGCAATATAGAAGCGAAGAATTTTGGGAGATTTTATCAACTCATTGGTCGATTTTAGAACGACAACAGAATGGCAATACGCGTCAATTGATACATATCGTGGAGTTATTAGCGAACATGGTAGGTCGGCCGACATTGTGTTTGAATGTTAAACGATTTTTTAAGGACCATTTCATACATAGCGACGACCGGACCTTCTGTCAAACGTTGGAATGTATGTCACTTAATTATCAATTTATTAAACGTCACAAATCTGATTTCAAGAACTGGCTTCGCACCATCAACGATAAAAGATAGAGTCAATAAAGCCAATGGAGTTGTGTAGTTATCTAGCTTTAATTTCCACAAGGAGAATATTGTATTATATATACACTTCCCCGCCCCCTTTATCGAAGTAACGTCTAGCTGTTTTTTTTTGATAATATGTATCTTCTTTGTATGAAATATATATATAACACGAATAAGTTAGCACAATCTGATTCGGAAAGAATTAACATATAATGAAAATAAAAAGAAGAATTAAATAGACTATCAATTATGAGTCGTCGATTTAGTCTCGCAAATATTGGCAAATCGATTTTATCTCCCACCTTACTCACTCGTACTTTAATGACGACCTCGGATGACACAAAGGAAGTACTCAATAGTACTGGACATCTTACACCATTAGATTCTCGTTCTTCTACGAATCCCTCTACACCCACTCCTAAAAGTCCTCGTTTGTTGGATGGATCTTCTTTAGCTGTTGATATAAATACATTACATACTCAAGAGGCGGATATTCATTGGCAACATCTTCTTCAAAAGTTACAAAAACAACAAATTTCATCATCATCTGAACCTCTTCTATCTATACAAATCACGGGTCCAGACAATGAACCACTTTTCGACAACGATGAAAATAGTGATATAAAGGAGGATAATGAAAATAATAATGATGAAGATGAAGTCCAGGAGTCGACCTTTACCTACCATGCTATTGGTGAATAGATAGACGAAGGATGGCCCAAGAAAAAAATAATAGGTTGGAAGATTGGTCTAGTGGTATGATTCTCGCTACGGGAGTGAGAGGTCGAGGGTTCGATTCCGTCATCTTCCCTTTAACTATTTATTTTTTTTGTATATGTATATAGTTTTTATTCATTTATACATATTAACGGATGCTATTAACAATTTTGTTCACCATACTCTTTTGAGTTTTCTTGCTTGAATTAAAAGAAGCGAGGGCAGTATCTGGTAGAGATCGAATGAGCCTTGCATAACTGGATCCCCATCGTACAATTTCATCGGGTTGGACTGCACATCCTAAAATCTCGGTCGCAATTGCAGCTGCTTGTTTATCGGGATCAAGTCCATAAGGACGAAGTGCATTACTCAATGCAATTGCTTTAATTGTTGCAGCCGTTTGAGTTTCTGAAATATTCTTTCCTTCTGCGGGTGATGACATCACTTTGGCAACACATTCATCTGAGTCTATTGGATCTATTGGATCTATTGGATCTACTGGATCAACGTCTACTCCATCGGCAAAACGCCGAGTACGATAGAAATGCTTAGCAGGTGTTTGGGTTTGAATATACGGAGAGGAAACTTGAGAGAGTTCGTATTCATACGAAGAAGGTACATCTGTAGACGCATTATATCGAGTCGCTTTGATAGGTGACATGTTCATTTCATATTCTTCTTGTTGATCACGAGGATGGCGACTTCTATTATACCCGGAATTGTATGGACTTTGTACATATGGAGATGTGGACAAAGGTGAATCCGTTGAATAGGGTGAAGGAGAATAAGGTGAATTAGAAAAAGACATTTCTTAAGTCGGGAGTTTGGATAGGAGTATTATGTGTTTATTTTTTTTTATCTTTCCTCAAAAAAACTCTATGTCTTTCTCATCCTAAAAAAAAACATGAATGAGTTAACTTAATCACACTTTTAATTGATTCACTGAGTTGAGGAGAGTCGAGGATCTCGTCTAACAAAGAATGATTGCAATTATTAAACAGTTCAAATTGTTCTAATTTATTCAAAAAGTCAACAAAAAGTGATTTAGTATCAAATGGTTCAGTACAAGGCTGAAACAAACTCCACGGATGGGGAGTATCGGTCAGCGTGTTCACTTTTAAATGTATCACACTGGGAAAGGTCATTACAATCCAATACCATGAAGGAGGGAGTTCAACATTCAAGTGAGTAATATGTACCAGTGGTCGTGATAGAGTAAACAAATCACGTAAAATATATGGATTAAAGGCAATGTGAAGAGTCGTTAAGTTAAGAAATAAATTCAAACGCGTGTCGAGATTTTGCGAGACTTCTGTCAACGAAAGACTTTTCAATTCTTTGCCCAAGGAACATAATTGGAAATAGGGATTATAGGTGAAGATTCGTATAAATTGAACATGGGTAAGATGGTGAAACAGATCTTGTATATTATATAAAATATGCGCTGCTGATGAATCCACCAACGGTATATTCACCAATTTATAAGTAGATTTTTTAAGATCCGGCCGCATATTATCAATGAAGTTAAAAGAAGGTTCTGACACGCCTATCCATGAATAAATGTGAATAATAAATCCATTTAGAAACTTATAAAAAGCAATTATATCTTTCATCATCATACATGTTCCACCTCCATTGATGAATCTGCCATCCGTGGACGTTCTAAAAAACTGCGTGAGTTTATATTCGTTCATTTCAAACCAATCCCAAGCACAAGGATCCCTTACTACTCGAGAAAGAAGTTTGTTACATTTAGAAAGTTGCCACAGTTCTTCAAATTCGGAAAAATGACAAACAAGCAACCACGGTATAAATTTATTTGACATTTCAAAAAACAAGTATGGAATGCGAAGGAATGCAAAGATTACGCGAGAATATACAAATATTAAGAACATATAGGATTACATAATTGTTTTCTTGCATGGGTAAAGGATTGTTTCCCAATTAATTCTCCTATAACATTTTGTTCAACGACACCTAAAAAGCTTATTGCGTGTATATTTAATGTTTGATAGTTACCGTTAGATTATAAATATAGATATCAAATACTTTTATAAATAGATAATATTGAAAGGTCTAAATTGAATCAAACAAGATGGGTTCTATCAATGGGGATTTTATTCATCCAATTAATGATAAACAAGCGAAAGAAGATGAATATCTGACAACCATGGAAACAAAGATAGAACATGTACTCACATTAAGCCAACAAATAGAAACACAACTCACTATACAAACCGATTTATTGGAAGAAAATGAGGAGGATTTAAATTTAGCAAAATCCAATCTCGAAATGGTCAATAGAAAAATAGGACGTCAGAATAACAAGAGTCATTGGTATTCCTCAATGTGTCTTTGGATAATCCTTCTAGTTATCATTGCACTTGTTTTATTAATCCTACTGTTTTCATAACTAGTAGAAATGAAAATGAACATAATTAGGATGAACGACGGTATCTTCTAGTCCTTCTAGATGTAGGTGGAGTAGAGGATTGTTCAAGCCATCTTTGATTTGCATTATATCTATAAGTATTAAGCATTTGCTGTAATTGCTCAAGTTGTCGTTCCATTTGCTCTATGTGATCCAAATTACCATTGGCATTTCTGATAATCTCATTTGCATCCGAAATAGTGGGATTGGCTGCTTCCTGGAAATTATTACAATGACTGGGATCAATACTGCACAATCTAAATACCGAATTTTCAACTCGTTGAAGTTCCTGCGCTGCTCGCTGAAGAGCGTTTGCATATACGTCTCTATTATGGGATACATTCGCTTCGAGCCACCCATGTCCTAATTCTTGATTTTGAATATTTTGCTGGATTGTTTTGTATTCTTCCAATGCAGCTTCATCGCTGCGAGAGTTGTTTTCCGGTGTTGCTGTCCGACGGTACATGATTGAGATATTTTTCTATTCGTTCCAGTAAGCTCAGTTCTTATAAATTTTTCTTTTTTTTCTTTCCTGCTTTAGTAGCTCAACGATAAAAAATTTTATAAGAAAATAATAATAACACCAGATAAAATCAACACATTGATTAGTTATTAGTGATTTTATTCCATTGAAAATATTCTAGAATGATATCTCCTTAATGTTCTTCGAAAATTGTGTTAAAAAATATTTGGTTTGGATATGGCAAGAAGTAAAAAAAAGGCAGATAATGGCCTTACAATGGAGAAAATTGAACATATTGTTGTTTTAATGCTGGAAAACAAAACATTTCATAATGTTTTTGCGGATTTTGAAGGTGTAGCAGGGTCGATGCGTTCAAAAAAGGCAAGAAAGGAATGGATCAACAAGGATTCACTGGGTAACTTGTATTATCCTAAAAAAATAAAGGATCCTACTTTCCGATTTAGCAAATATTTAGACAACAATGCCATAGTAACGATGCATCAAATGGAAAATCATAACACTGGGTTTGTTCGTGTGTTAGATGAAGCCTTTCGAGAAAATCATATTTTACCCCAACAGGAGAACAAGATAGAACTCAAAACAAACAAACCAACGGAAAAAATCAAATCTAAGTATTTACCACAACACGATGCACATGTAGGTTCAACTGCCGTAGGACAACCTTTGTATTATTTTGCAAAAGGAACGTTGAAATGCACCCATACCTTGGCTGCTCATTATGTCATATGCGACCATTACTATGCTTCGGCAGCGTCGGCGACGTGGAGTAATCGCCTCATTGCGTTATCGGGGACAAGCAAAGGTATATATGAAACTCCCATGAATATCACAGAAGTTCCTTTTGATCGCATGTTGAAACAAAATCAAACAACTATTTTTGATTTAATGTTGGAAAAAAAAGTGTCATTTAAAGTGTATTATGGGGACTTTCCACTCTCGTTATTGTTAGAATCTAATTGGAAACCTTCCATATTGGAACACCATAGACCCATGCTTGAATTCTACGAAGCGTGTAAAGTGGGTAAAGAATCGGAGTTTCCAAACTTTGCTTGGATAGAACCTACGTATGGTAACGATGGAAATTCAAATCATCCACCGGAAAATCCTGAAAATGCTGAGGTATTGATTGGGGAAATATATAATGCATTACGCAAAAATGAAGCTCTATGGAATAAGACCATGTTTATTGTGACATCAGATGAAGGAGGTGGGTTGGCAGATGAACTTGAACCTCCCTTGGCATGGGAACATCGAGAAAGCTTACATACCTATAAACGCAATCGAATTTTATCAAATTTGAATCAAAGAAATCAATGTTGCATTGAACAGATCCCGGATGTCCATGCGTGTCTACAAACGTGGACCGAAAAACTCGCTGATTTTTCCCACTCTGCTTGTATCGATGTGTGTGGCTTCGATGTCAATCAAGTATATAATCGTGCTCCCCCCAAATATTGCCGACACATTTTTGGCTTACGCGTCCCTACGTTCATTATGTCCCCCTGGTTAATGCCCAAAATAGAATCTTGTACGTATGATCACACCAGCATTCTTCATACTATTTGTAAACGATGGAAATTGGACCCTACACGACTTGGGCCTCGCGTACCGTTAGCAACTACATTTTGGCATTTATTTGAAGATAAAGACACTGACCAACCCTGTCTCGATCTTGATACGAAGAAACTAGAGCATATCCATGCTGGATTTTGGTATCAATATATGCCTTCTTGGTTTCCTTCCACATGGTGCCCTTGGCACTCGTACAAACTTCATCCTCCTAAATGTGACAATATATTATTATCAAGCGATGAAAAACAAAATCAAGATGAACATAAACGAACAAGTAAAAGCGAACGAGGTCCATTAAACAAATTTGGATTGCTAGAAATACCCAAACACGATCGAACATGTTATAGTGGACAACCCGCAAATTGGTCACATTTTCAAATGGACATGTTTCGTAGTGTTTGTTGGGTTGCTCAGGGATTAGGTCGATTGCCTGAGACGTTGAAGCATCCATTATTAATGTTGGAAAACTCTTGGTCGACCGCAACGGGATGGCTTAAAAACGTATGGTAAATCAATGGGTTGAAGGTACTGACTGAGATTGAATGAGATTGAATGAAATTGAATGAAATTGAATTGTTTACATGTATAGAATATATTGTTTATTAATACTTAACAAATAAACAATATAAAAGTATAAATGGAAAGATATATTGATATATTCTGTGTTAAGAGCGACTTTTGCGACGTGATTTTTTGGAAGAACTTCGTTTTACTTTGGATAACGGAACATTATCATCGTGAATAAATAATGTATCAAGATTAGTATTTTCATTTGATTGTCCAGAATCTAGAATATTACTATTTTCATGAATATCAATAGCATTCGCCAATATGTCTATTGGATTTTCTTGACTTGAATTACTTTCATTCGCTTCATTCGTATCATCAATTCGACCGGTTACATTCATTTTGTCCATTTTGTCCGTACGTTGATCTTCATCCTTTCCATCTTTTTCGCTCTTATTCTCTTCGTGAGGAGGCGTATGATAAGCAAGCCACATCGATTCTAAAGATCTAGAGGCGGACGCAGCAGAAGGTTTCTTTCTAGGTCTAGAAATTTTGGTTGAATGAATGACTTTGATTTCTTTTAGGTCATTTAAATCATTCAAATCTTTCAAGCCTTTCGACTGTTTATTACTTCGTTTCTTTTTCGTAGGAACGGCTATATCGGGCACATTGGTTTCTTCTTCATCAATCGTATCCAATGCCAAACTTGTAGATATCGGAATGGAGTTGGAGTTCTCATTTGTGACATCTGCGGGGGGTGCTATTTGATTCAAATCACTGGCAGCCGTTTCTATAATATTTCGTAATTGAGAAAATTCATCCAACATAGAGGAAGATGTGATGGACGACGACAAGGATACATGTTCAGGACTAGCTTTACTAGATTTGGATTTCTTTCCTTTTTTAGATTTATCTGATGGTATAGACGATGACATTGAACTGGAAAGAGTAGGAAAGGTAACAGATTTAGAGGAGGTTGATTTTTTAATGGTAGAAGCATTTCCTTTTTCTGATTTTGTAGTGGTAGCTTTCTTCGGTTCAAAGTTTAGATGAGTAGGATGAGGAGGAGGATGATGACGATCATCATTCATTTCGATGAATGTATTCAGTTGTCCTTTCAATAAGTCGTCGTTTTCATGTCCTAATAACATATCGACTGCTTTTTGTTCGTTCATCCCTTCGTCTTCCTTTTCTTCTTGTTCATGATATTGGACTTTGACTGGCTTCGTGATTTTCATTCGGGGTTGTGTGACTTGACTGACAGGCGCCAAGTTAGGTGCTTTCAATTGCAAAAAGGGAATTTTTTTCATGCCATACTCAATCATCATATCAACCGGAATAAACGGATGATCTCCTCGAACTCGTATAATGGGTAAATGTGCCCATGTCCTTAAATATTCGCTGTGGGGAAGAGGTCCGCCATATTTAATAAAGATTAGTTTATTGATAGGTCGAATAATGTGCTTGATTCCGTACACTTCTTTTAACATCATGGTCAAAATAACCTTGAGATCATTCACTAAATGTCCTTCCTTGGCCAAAATAAAAGACATTGCACAGGGCGGAGCACAGACTGCCCCTTGTATTTTATATACTTTTTTTTCTGGATTGAATGTCATGGGAATAGGAATCGGAATCCCATGTATTTTATGACCACATTGCCAACAACTTAATTTACCCAATAAAGGGGTTGTCCAAAATTCAGTACCCAATTGTCCTATACGTAACGGATGCAATTCGGATTCGACAAATGGATTTTGAAGTGAAGTGGGATCATTCGGATCTAATTGACTCAGATAGGTGATTTTTTGTTCGGCGCGTCCATTAGAGCTAGCAGGAGGCATGTTAGTAGAATCAACAAGGTGTATTAAACAACGAGATAATGATCGAATACTTCTTCCATGTTTTGCCTTTTATGAATTGTTTAAATATTAAATCAAGTGTTAAAAAATCACCAGGTTCGTATATAGAAATATAGAAACTCTATCCACTAAAAAATAAAAAAAAAAGAGATTTTTAGACAACATCTTTTGTTCAGTGAGAAATGTATCAAAATCCTGCCTTGGGAATGACCCCGTCTCTAGGAGATACCTTGACACCCGCACAATGGCAAAGTCTTAGCTCTGGCAATAGTGTATGTCCTCCCACGAACCAATTCCAAATAGCTGGAACCTCTCCACCTTATCCAACTTCTATTACTTCTGGTAGCGCAATGAATAATTTAAATCCTCAAATGTATCCTATGAATATTTCAACCCCAAATGGTATGAATGGTATGAATCCACTTAATTCACTTAATTCACTCAATCCATCAAATCCATCAAATCCATCTAACCCATCTAACCCATCTAACCCAGGCGGAGGATTTAGTTTTGCATCAAACAATCAGAATCCTTCCTCCACTTTTTTGAACAATTCGAATAATGGATTTAATAACAACTTCGGCACATCGACAACGAGCCTAAATAGTTTGAATGGAATGAATGGGATTAATAGTTTGAATGGGATGAATGGCATGAACAACCCAAATAATATGAGTAGCTTAAATAATTTAAGCTTAATGAATGGGATGAATGGGATAAATGGGATGGCTCCTAGTTCTCAAATGGCAGTTCAACAAGCGTTGCAACAACCGTGGATGACCGCAACAACCATTCAACCCCATCCGAAACAAGCTTTTCAGCCCACCGTCATCAGTAGCAAGGCAAATAGACCTACTAAATCGAGAAACCAACATTCTTCATCATCAACTTCTTCCAATAAATCAAAATCTAATTGGGTTGCTTCTAGTAGCGATATTGTAACGCTGACGTTGCAACCCAGAACTACTGTTACGGTGGATCAAACAGGAACGGAAGTGACCGTTATGACGCCTACCACGTCTGTGGTGTATCACAATGTGGGAGAAATCAATCTTCGTCTCTCTAGAACATCTTCTTCAAGTGGGAGTATGCGAACAATATAATAACAATGTAATGTATTTAATAAATAATATAACGATCAAAATAAACTGAGAAATAGTAAAAAATACACTAAAAGAAGATCAGGTGAACAAAAGAGTTTGTTCAATTGTTTAATCTCTGACTCTTTCTTTAAATAAGCTTCTACACATATTAATCATGAGGAACACCAACTTGATAATCACCGAAGCATATAAGTAATTTTTAAGATCGTTTGGCTGACAATCTAAATTATCTCTCCAAAGCATGACAGCTCCAATGATATTCCAAGCAACATCGAACAATCCTGAAATCGCGTACGCAATAAATACGACGATCATGATATCGAAATCGATATTATCCGAGCAAATTAAGCAAAATATGCAAACAATTAACGCACCTACAATACAAATTGTTACAATTCCGTGCACCATGAGCCAATTGTCTGGCGTAATGCCAGTTGTTGCATCATTACACAAACTGTCTGCTCCATAATATTTGGTCGCATAAACTAAATCTGCAATGGCTAAAGGGAATGAAGATAATATAACAACAAACACAGAAAAGATTGCCAAGAATGTAACTTCAACGGCCATATTTGTTGTTAGGAAAGGGATGAGAGATGAGAAAAGATATATGTATGAATGAATACACTATTAATATATACAAGCAATTGGTTAGAAAAATTCACCCGGAATAGACATGCACATATTCCGACCCACAAAAACAAAATTTGTACATAGGTGTAAAATTATAATACATAAACAAATGACCCATGCAACTCTTTATAATACTTTATCAACCTCAAACGTTCAATATTCCACATTTAAGTATTCAAATTACACATTGAATATAATATGACTATAATAGATCAATTAGTTTATAATAATGTATTTGGAGGAGGTGCAGCTGAAAAAAGCAAATGGATAGAAGTACTCTTTCTCACGATGATTGTCCCTCTTGTAATAAGTTACTTAAAACAAATCGACGCAATAGCTTTTATGAAAGAAATATATACATATTTTATCACTCCAAACATAAAAGTGGAAGAAAAATACAAAGAAGTTAGATTAATAGGATTCGTTCACTATTCAGTAAACCATTCAACAAGTAGAGTTTGTGATTTTGAATCTAGACTATGGGCATTGATGTGGATGGCATATAAAAACAACATATGTAAAAGTTATTGCATTTCGTATGGGAAAATATATGCCGAATCCATTCCAGATTTTGTTTCGTTCGATGCGTTATACCCGAACGTCCAAATTAAAATTATAACAACTAAACAATCAGGGGAAGATGATGAGAAAGAACAACGTGAAAAAATGAAAATAGAATGTTTTCTCAGATCCGAACGCGACTTCGATCTATGTAAGTATTTGGATCAGTTAATTATTAAGTACACGGACTTCATCGGAAATGCCAATAAAGATTTAATTTACACATTTACTCTTATTGGTGTGAAAAATAGTATTCCACAATTTGAAAGAGTTCTTCTTAATGATTTTTCATCCGAAGATAAATTAATTAACTTTGAAACGTTCGAAACATTGTACCATGAACACGTAGATAGACTCAAACAAGATTTAGATCAATTAAAAGATATAAGTTATTATAAACGTTTTGGACTAAGACGTAAAAAAGGTTACATATTTCATGGTGTGCCTGGAACCGGTAAAACAGGAAGTGTTGTGGCGATGGCCAATTATGATCACAGGCATATTATTCAAATCAAACTTTCCCTTGTATCGGAATCAAAAATAATCAAATCCATTTTGGATTTGACTGAAATTCAAGGTATATCGTTCCGCAAAGATCAAATGATTTACCTATTCGATGAAATAAAATTCAAAACCTTCACGTTATTTACTATGATTGAGAATCGCGAATCTTCTCAAGACAGCAAACAAGCAGAAACCGTTATCAACATGGAAGATATTTTATCGACGTTAGATGGAATTGGTGACTATAATGGTTCCGTAATTGTCGGTACAACAAATTGCCTAGCAGATTTGCCCCCCGCCTTGTGTCGCGATATGCGTTTAACACCCATATGCTTTTTCTATATTAATAATTCCAACTTGATGAAAATGACAAGGGATTATTTCTTTCATGACAATCCTCAACTCTTTTCCTGGCCATTCATGAATTCTGAGCCAAGGGATTTATCTCCTGCTCGCGCTCGTAACTTGACTGAAATTCATAA
>Ga0206957_1151_pt1 | contig 14028 bp, 19 predicted proteins | sample Alteio_BWOrgHeat_32_FD_152975 | JGI IMG/M metagenome (GOLD analysis project Ga0206957, IMG submission 152975) | Enriched cells from forest soil in Barre Woods Harvard Forest LTER site, Petersham, Massachusetts, United States -... | ecosystem: Environmental > Terrestrial > Soil > Temperate forest >...
GGCGTGATTATTTTCCGTTAACCATTTATTAACGATTACTATGTTATGATGCTTCTCTATTAACAGGGATTTTTTGATAATAAGATGGTGAATTCCATATCAAGCAGCGTAGTTCCTTATCTTAGCCCGAGCCAGCTTGGCATAATATCGCCGCCGGCTCCCGCCCCGGTATCCAGCACTGTTGCCGCTTCCCCCGCGGTGAGCAGTAGCTCGGTAGCGGCTAGCAGTAATAGCAACAGCTTACTTCCGCAAACCAGCAGCGTATCACTGGCGCCGGATATATTAAGCCTGCTGCAAGGGGGTAGTTCTTCATCGTCTAACCCATTATCCGCCCTGCTTGGCGGCAGCAGTTCATCAAGCAACCCCATACTCAGCCTGTTTGGAGGTTCAAGCAGCGATAATAGCGGCGGGGATGCCGGATTGGATAATGTGCTTACCAGCGTCGTAAATTCCTCGCTGACGCAAGCAACGGATAGCGCTGCCCAGCAAAAAGCTATCACAACCCAGCTCTCTAATGACCCGGTACAGAAAGCCATCACCGCCTATAATAACGCCGCCAACAACACCGCTCCTTCCACTAGCGACCCGATTCAATCGGTAATCAACGCTTATAAAAACTCCGCCACCCAGGCGACTTCAGCCGTACAACAATCCTTCACGGCTTAGATTTTCTTTTCGCGTAAATTTCTTTGCGTTTAAAGGGAGAAAAAACCCATGCGTATAATAAAAATTCTGGCCCTTATGCTGGTGATTTCGGTGGTATCTGCCATCGGCGTCTATACTTTTTTGCGGTCGCCTTCCGCTGATAGCGAGGGGGAAATCCACCGGCAGGAAATAATAGCGACGCACCGAGCCATCCTAAGGAATATGCCGCCCGAAGCCAGGAGGCTGATGGAAATGGAGAGAAAAATGCATGTCAAGGCTTATAGAAAAGCCTTCGACAGCCTGACGCCGGAAGAAAAAGAGCAATATAAGGAAGTCCGCGCGAAAATTAAGGAAAACAGCGACGCTAAAAAAGAATTTTTCGAGAGCCTGCCGCCGGAAGAGCAGAAAATATTAATGTCGCCGCCCGGCAAAGAAAATGTTTATTGGAGCCAGGCCGACCAATCGGCCCAAGATAAATTCCGCGAATTCGCGCGGAAGAATTACGAACTGGAAAAACAAATCCCGGAGAAAATACAGAATATCGAACTCGATGCGGCTGATAAGGAGGAACTGATGAAACAGCGCGCGGTGGTTGAAGCGAAGATGGCTGGGGGTGATAGCGGGGCACCGCGATAATATTTCCGTCCTCTCCAGGTGCCATGGCCCCTAATACTTTAAGTATAAAGATAATATTATTTCCTAACCGAAATTATTAAAATAGAGCAACTATTTATCCAATCCCCGGCAGTAATATACGAAAAGGAGAAAATTTTATTCCATATACCAATCCCAGTAAATTGATTTCGATTCCTTCCTTTTTTGCAACCAATACTCCCAAAATACCGAACAAGGAAATTTGATATCCGGTTCCGCTAGGCGCTTTGGCAAAAAGCGCGCCTTGGGGCAGGAAATCTTTGCCTATGGCGTCAGAAGGCATGGCTAGCCCGAGTTCGGGAATATTGCGTGCTATATAAGCGGGAAACGTATTGCTGTTCGGGCCGGGCCATAACGTATATGGCTTGGCATATGGGTAGTTCTTGGCCGCTTCGTCGATTTTAGCGATAAGCGCTTCGGCCTTGGTCCCACGAACATCCAAAATGAGTTTTGGCGTTTGGTTATACCAGTTCCGATCGGGGATATCCTGGGCAATAACAAGCGCCGGCAGGCCATGATAAGTTCGCCATCCTATAATTTGATAAACAGTATAGTCGGATGCATCTTTAGGCTTCACGGCTATCCAACAATGACTAGCGAAAATGCCGCGCCAATTAAATGCGCGTGCAGAATAGGTTTGGATAACCGCTTCCTTTGTTGTTTTCGGCTCTGGTGCCAGGTATGCGCTATCTCGGTTGGCAGTGCTGTAATCTGATTTTAAATCCACTTGCCTAGTCAGAACGATCCATAAAGGGCCGGCAAATGTTAATAATAGCCAGGTGATAAATATCATTTTCATAACACTATATTAACTTTAAAATTTATTGACTAAAAATATACCTGTTATTTTGAATTTTCATCTGTAATTTGTCCTGATACTAGGTTGTTTTACCCAGGAAAGACGTTCGCTGCAGACTCCTTTGCAAGTCCTTACACTGGATTTACTTAAAAAAACCAACTCCCACAGCGATATTTTATTTCATGATATCATAAGCTCAAGTTAAATGAGAAAGGCCGAAATGGCCCTAAGAATCTTGGGAAATTTAAGAGGGAGGATATTTTATGAGCGTTATTGATAAACTGACCGGCAAGGACAACCAGGAAAAAGATACGCATGCAGTGGCGCCTATTCCGGAGCGCTTGAAGAAAAATGAAAAGATTATCATTATCACCGCGGATAATGTGGAGGATACGGAATTCTTTTATCCTTACTATCGCCTTACCGAGGAAGGCTATATGGTCGATGTGGTTACGCCCGATGGCGGCAAGTTTGCAGGCAAGCATGGTATAGGCCTTAAAAATAGCAAATCCATAAAGGATGTGCGCCCCGGCGATTATATATTGCTTTACCTGCCGGGCGGCAAGGCTCCGGCGGAACTCCGCAAAAACGCCGCGGTTCTGAATTTCGTGAAGGAATTCGCCCGCAATGGCAAACCGATTGCCGCTATCTGCCACGGACCACAAATTTTAGTTTCAGCCGAACTGGTTAAGGGTAAGCAATTGGCTGCATGGCCGGAAGTTGCCAAGGAAATCGAAAAAGCCGGCGGCACTTTCGTTGATGAGGCATTAGTTATCGACGGCCAGTTTATTACGGGCCGCATGCCGGGTGATTTGCATCGTCATCTCTATGGCGTGCTGCAATATCTGCAAGGCAATATCAGCAATAAGAGCCGCGCCGAGCGTAAATCATCGGCGGCATAACGGTATAGCCTGCTAGGGAAACATCTGGCAAACCGGGCTTTTTGCCGCTATTTGGCAAACTGATAAAATCCATTGACAAACCGGCCTCTCTCACTATATTACCGACTCCCTTTAAATATGAGGGAGAGTATAAGCAATTTTTAAGTTTAGTTTCGATATATGTTTGCAGTAATAAAATCAGGCGGAAAGCAATATAAAGTCGCGGCAGGCGATGTGATTAAGCTGGAAAAACTTCCCGGCAATGTCGGCAGCATGGTGCAGTTCAGCGATGTTATCGCCATCACCAGCGATAGCGGTCAGCTTACGCTCGGCTCGCCGGTGGTGCAGGGCGCCACGGTTTCCGGCGAAATATTGGAACAAGGCAAGGATGAAAAAGTCCTCATCTTCAAGAAAAGGCGCCGCCATAATTACCGCCGTAAGAGAGGCCATCGGCAGGAAGTCACTTGGCTCCGCGTGCGCGAAATAAAATTCGGTTCGGCAATTGCCGCCCATAAGGGTGAAAATCGCAAGCCTTATACCCGCACCGATGCGCATAATGCGCGCGTGGCAACCGAGCAGGCTGCCGGCAAGAAGGGCGCCCCAGCAAAATCTAAAACGGCCAAAACTAAATCTAAAAAAGCCGCTCCGGCTAAAGCTTCCCCAAAAAAATCCGGCGGGAAGCCGAAAACGGAAGGCAAAGCAAAAAAATCAACCAAGGAATAAGAGGCACTTTCCATGGCACATAAAAAAGCAGGCGGCAGTTCACGTAACGGCAGAGATTCGGCAGGCCGCAGGTTAGGCGTGAAAAGATTCGGCGGCCAGGCGGTAATCGCCGGGAATATATTAGTGCGCCAGCGCGGCACCAAATATCACCCGGGCAAAAATGTCGGCATCGGCAAAGACCACACTCTTTTCGCATTGGTAGACGGCGAAGTGAAATTCTCGTTCGGCGATAAAGGGCGGTCGTTTGTTAATGTGGTGCCGGTGGCGGCGTAAGTTAGAGATTAGAGTTGGAGAGATGGGGAGTCTGGGAGTTTTCTCAGGCTCTTTTATTTTTAAAACTCTCCATCTCTCCTTCTCTCCAACTCTAATCTCTTTACCCCATGAAATTCATCGACGAAGCCAAAATATACATCACTAGCGGCGGCGGCGGCCCCGGATGCGTTAGCTTCCGGCGTGAGGCGCATGTGCCGCTTGGCGGGCCGGATGGCGGCGATGGCGGCCGCGGCGGCAGCGTGATTGTCGAAGGCGTGGCGAACCTCAATACCCTGATTGATTTCCGTTATAAACAGCATTTCAAAGCCAAGAATGGCCAGCATGGCATGGGCCGCAACCGCACCGGCGAATCGGCGGATGATTTAATAATCCCCGTTCCCATCGGCACCCAGATTTTCATGGAAGACGGCGAAACTTTACTTGCCGATATCACCGAAGCCGGGCAGAGAATTATCCTCGCCAAAGGCGGTGACGGCGGGCAAGGCAACGTCCATTTCAAAAGCGGCGCTAACCGCGCCCCGCGCCGCAAAACTCCCGGCTGGCCGGGCGAGGAAATGTGGGTATGGCTGCGCCTGAAATTGCTATCCGATGCGGGCTTAGTCGGCCTCCCCAATGCCGGAAAATCAACATTCCTCGCCGCAGTTTCTAGAGCCAAACCAAAAATCGCCGATTACCCTTTCACGACTTTAAAACCGCAACTCGGCGTAGTTTACATAGATGAAACCGAATTCGTACTCGCCGACATTCCCGGCCTAATCGAAGGCGCCCACGAAGGCCACGGCCTCGGGCATCGTTTCCTAAAACATGTCGAGCGCTGCGGCGTGATTTTGCATTTGGTGGATGTGACGCTGGAAGATGTAGTTGACGCCTATAAAACCATCCGCACCGAGCTCGGCGAATATAGCGAAATCCTGGCCGAAAAACGTGAGATTCTGGCCTTAAGCAAGTGTGACGCCATGGATGCAAAAGAAATAACAAAAATCCGCAAGAAGCTTGAAAAAGCGGCAAAGAAGCCGGTAATGCTGGTTTCAGCAGCCACCGGAAAGGGCGTGAAGGAAGTTCTGCGGGAACTAAATATCGAGATAAAGAAATTCCGGGAAGAGGAAGCAAACCTACCGGAATAAATATAAACCGGCCTAAGTTCGCTTATATGCTTATCTTTCGGATAAACAATTATTTATTGATAACCGCATCCTCCAATTGAAAATACGCCCTTCTCTTCATTAAAAGGCAAGAAAGAAATGCTTCGTGAGCCGAATTGCAATACCGCCACCCGGCTTTTTGATTCGCATGAAAATTGACACGCTATCCTCAAACCAGGACTGTTATAGCCCTAAAAGCCTTGTATTATTAATCAGTTACTTAAATGGCCCACAAAAAAGCGTACGTACGTTTTTAAGGAAATATTATGACTGATTATATAAAAAGCGTACGTACGCTTTTTTCGGGCAACAAGCCAAAGGGCCTGCATAAACCGTAGAACTGCAGCCCTGATCCTTAAAGCGCCCCGGTTGACATATCCCAGCTAATGCATTAGGACTGCCGGGATTAAAATCGTATTCTAGGGTTTTATTTTCCTATAATGGAGGGATGGCCGAGCGGTCAATGGCAGCAGACTGTAAATCTGCCCTCGCAAGAGTTCGAAGGTTCAAATCCTTCTCCCTCCACCACCTTACTACCACCTTGTTTCAAATCCTCTAGAAACAAGAATGGAAGCGAATAAGCGGCGGTTCGGAAACCTTCATTTCGCCTATATTGAAGTTTTTCGGCAAAAACGAACTTAAGCACCGTCCTTTTGATTTCTATCTGCTCGGAAGTCCAGAGTTTATGCGGGTTTCCAAGAAAATCAAAAGCGGTTCGGAAAGTTTCGTTAAAGTCCGTAATAACCGTCCCGCATTTAGAAACTTTTTCGGCTATTATGATTTTTTCCTCTTCTAATTTCTTTACTTGATTTTCATAGCTCTTAATTACAGAAGGGCTATCAGCTTCAATAATGCGGTTTAAGTACAGATCAACTTTTTTTTCTATCTGCCTAATTTCTTCTCTAAGAAGCATTTTATCCTTCTCGGTATGAGAAACTTTATTTTCCCATGCTTTAGATAGCACTAATTTACCTAAACCAATTAAATTTTCGGCTGGCTGCATTTCTATAAGAATATTTTCAAATTGCTGTTCTAATTGCTCCTTGCGGATCGATTTCTTATAATCCGGGCAGCCTTTAGCAAAGCAATAATAATATCCATATTTCGCATTTCGCCCATGCGACCAGCCCGAAGTCATAGGACTTTTGCAATGATCGCAAAGTATAAAACCGCGAAGCGGAAAATCGCATTCTATATCTTTTCTAGCCGATACTTTAGCCTGGGTTTTTAATTTATCTTGAATCTGTTTCCAGGTTTCGAAACTAATTATAGGCTCATGTTTCCCAGGATGATTTATAATATTCCATTCTTCATGGGTAAGATAACCGGCGTAAATTACCCTTGTAAGCATATTTTGCACTTTTGAGCAATGTACCCGACCGAGCCTATCTTTTGGAAAGGCAGCCTGAGTTTCTAAAAACCGCTGTACTTCGGTTTGAGTTTCAAATTTACCGCAAGCATAACCTTCTAAAGCTTCTTTAATAATAGAAGCCACAGGCTCATCTTTTACAAGCATTTTGCCGTGACCTGCTACTCTTTCATAGCGATAACCGATAGCGAATTGGAAAACCCAGTAGCCGTTCAGCATCCGGGAGCGCATACGATTTGCTACCTGTTCGGCGTTTTTTTGCCGTTGATGCTGCGATACGCTGGCGAGAAGATTCTCTACCAGTTGGCTATCGGAATCTTCCCCGAATTCAACCGAAGGAGATTCCAATTTCCCGCCAGCATCGCCGATAGCGGTTCTAAGCTGTATATGCGCTTCCAAGCCGCGCGCGAGGCGGCTAATATCGTCGATGATAACTACAAGCTGATCTTGCTTATGTTTTTTTAGAAACTTAAGCATGGATTGCATACCTGGGCGATTTATTAATCCGCCAGATACATCATCCTTGAATATTTCTATAACTTCATAGCCTTTATGCTTGGCATATTCTTGGCAGCGGGTTTCTTGCGAATTTAGGCCATCGCCTTTGACTACCTGCCCGACGCTCGAAACCCGGCAATAGATAACTGCTTGCTGAGTCATACGAACCTCCTGGCCGCTGCCGCGAATACATCATAGACAACGGCAAGTTCGACATTCATTTTAGCAAACAGCTTTTGAAACTTGCTAAAAATTTCAAGGCTGCGTGCCAGCCGGTCATGCGTTGTTACAATAACGGCGTAAGCTTCTTTTTGCTTCCGAAGAAATGCCAGCATATTTTTCATGCCGCATCTTTCTTCCGAAAGGCCGGAAACTCCGCAATCAAAAAACACTTTCGTTACTTCATAGCCGTTAGCTTTCGCATATTCGCGGCATTCGGTAACTTGACTATGAGAAGCTAGATCAGGTTTGCCGGTTGTGGTAGTTGCGGTTCGGCAATAGATAACCGCTTTTTTATTTGAGACTTTCATATTTTCGACTCCCTTGTTTTGTTACAACAAGATCACCAAAAAATTGGTGATCGGGGAGTTCGAAAAACCGCTAATACACGGTTTATATACGCCTTTAGCTTGCGCCTGAACATACGCGCATATCTCCCCGACATAAGAGAGTCGGGGTGCATAAATATCGGATTATGCCCCCGGTATTAGAAAGAGTTTCGACACTCCAGAACATTGCTGTCCTGTTGATGATGATACCGTCTTAGGAAGTTCTTGTAAACGATCATTATTTGCAGCGGCAAGCTGTACTGAATGTACTCCAAATGCCCTATCTACAAAGCTTTCCATGATGTTCCATACCATTTGAACAAGCTCTATTTTCTGTTCCTCGGTAAGATCGAAGCTATCCACATATTTGCGATATGGAGTTATATCGGTAATAAGCATTTCGCTTTCCAAAATAGGGTTTTTGTTTAAATTCAGAGTGTTGCGCTTGAAAAAGCGAAACGAAATCGATCCTGAAACTCTATGGCTAGCGCAATTTTGCGCGTAGTTCGCCCGCAATGCGCGCGGCCAGGAAGAACCTAGAAATTCCCCTGGGAATCAGCCGTGGCCGCGGCTTTCCGAAGCTATGATGTTAAGCGATAAAAAGCTAGGTTTTCTACGGTTTTTCGTGCGCAATTTTATTTGATTCGTGCAAAGTTTCCGGCGAGTAGTGCATAAAATCTTGTTCTATGTGCCGAAATATCCAGGTTTTCCGGTAGTTTCCGCGATATGGAATAAATAATCATAAACGCAATTATCGGGATGATACCGAAGTTGATAGCATGTAGGCGTACCCACTGTCAACAGGTTTTTTCCTTGATAATCAATAGGTTGACAGCATATTAGCCTTTCATCCAGCGGTTCATATGTTTTTCGCGGAATTCCGGTTTCCGCCGGTTCTATATGCTTCCATTAATTCATCGAGCGCTTCGCGCAGCCGGGTCATGCCATAACCCTTTTTCCAATTTTTTTTATGCTCATATTCGAGCAACTTTTTTTCCTGGCAGCATACATCTTCGATGATTTCGCGCGAGATCGTGCTTAGTTGCTGCATAATCCTGGTATGTTGATGTATTGCCTGTGCGATAGATTCAATAGGATACATGCCGATATTGATTGTGGTTTGAACCCGCACCGGACTTAGTTCTAATACTGTTTTGCTAAAGCATCGCTCATAGTTCCGCGCCAGCCGATCAGCCGCGCGGAATTGATCTTCATTGATTCCGCTGCGGGAATTTTCAGCTATACCGCGTTCCTGGTCGATACAATACAGCCGGTGATATTTATCAATCGGCCGCTTATCATGCCGCATAGCGTAAGTATTTTTATCAAGCTTAACTTTTCTTATTTCATGCTTTGCCATGAATTCGGGTGTAGGCATGATTTCAAGATCGCCGAGCTTTGATTGCAAAGCCTTACTTTGTTGCCTGTTTGAATTACGCTGCTTTTTTTTACCCATGTTATTTTCTCCGCTTGTTCGATTGTTGATAAATTTCTTTCGCAAAGTATTTCCAGCTTCGCGGCGGCGCGTGGGTGCCGTTTACAATCCGCTGTAAAATTTCTTGAATAGTGGGAAGGATATGGCGGAACGGATCGAGGCCGTTTTCTATCCAGCTGCGTATAACTTCATAATCCGGGGGCGGTGTTATCCGGCAAGCATCGAATGCGCCGAGTAGCGCGTTTATAAATGCTTCGGCTCTTTCGGGCGGAAGAAAATTTGATTCGAGTTTTCCACAAATTTTTTCTGCATCATCATCTAGAAATCTATTTTTATCTTTAAATCTAGATTTAGATTGATCTAAAGGGTTTTTGCTCGGCTCTTGATTTTCAAAAGAATTTTGGGGGACTACTTGGGGGGTATCTATGGGGGTTACCCCATAGGTATCTGGGGTAGTATCCTGGGGGGTATCATGGGTAGTTCCGTCCTTCCTTTTCGACTTATCAACAGCATATTTATATTCCAATCGTAGCCCGGTTTGGGTTAAGTATCCGCTGGAATATTCGGTTAAAAATGGAATGATACGCGGCTTTACTTTTAACCATTTATTTCTATGAATGCCGAGCATCCGGGCTATTATGCGATCTTCCTTCCTGATTTTGGCGCCGTTAGTCCACATCAAGCAAAGAAGCCGCATATAAATTCCCTGTTCTTCCATGTTCAAGGAAAGCGTATCGGCCAGGTAAGTATCGGGAAAGAATCGCATATAGCGCGGCGCGGACATGCGTTTCTCCTGTTAAAGATTTTCTATAGGGGTATTTGAAACTGGATTAGGGATTATCTGTCTTGCCGGTAATCGCAATTTTGCTGCTTCGGCGGTTTTCAGCATTGCATCGATCTCCGGCGGTATGTTTTCCAGGTTGTAGAAATCATCCGGCCGCACCGCGCCCATAGTGATAAAATAAATTTTCACCACCACTTCCGGGTCGAGGATTCGGCCATGCTTAATATGCCGGTTGATAGTGGCGACAGAGCATCCGGCTAATTTTGAAAGCGCGGTTTGCTTCATTCCGACCAGCTGCAACCATTGTTTTAGTTTCATATCGGGATAAAATCCCCAACTACAAAAATTTGTCAATGCAAAATTTGTAGTATTAACTCTAGACAAAATTTTACCGATGCGGTAAAAGGAACCATGCCTGAAAACAACATAGCAAATCTTAGAATTTATCGCGGAATCTCGCAGACTCGGCTTGCCGATATGTCGGGAGTTCCCTTCTATACCTTAAGCCGTATCGAGTCCGGGGAACTAGGTTTTGAGAAGCATAGAATAGTTATAGCCGAAGCCCTGGGATTTCCGCCGGAGGCTTTGGATTCCGATGATTTGGAACTTACAACTGTGCCAATTGTGAGCATTGTAAAATGGAAGTATTTTGTTAAAGACTTACCAGGAAAGAAGAGAGAAAAAGTGGAGTGGATTCCAAGCCTTCCTAAAACCGCTAATGCTCTCAAAATAAAAGGAAATCATTTAGTGCCCTATCATGGCAGCAATGAAATTCTTTATTTCGATAGTAAGCCTGAATTGAATGAGCGTCTTTTTATGGATCGTGAATGTATAGTGGAACGCGAAATAAATAAGCGCGGAGAAAAGCTAATATGCTGGGTCACAGCAGGTTCTAAGCAAAACCATTATATGCTTCATCCATACGGAGCGCAGCCGATCATAGACGCAAAAATCAAGGCCGCTTATCCCATACTTTATACCAAGCGAATTTAAAATCTCCTTTTTGCCGTTCCGGTAAAAATCTCCAGTATATCCGCCACTTTTCTTGTCCATAGATGCAAAATTTCTATGGACAAAGTTTTGCATTATCTGTTATCCGATTACACCCATAGGCTAAAAAATGGAGGATTTATAAGCTATGGGTAACAAGAATTACAAAAAAACCATAGAAAGATTTTTGTACTTAATCAGGCAAAAACTTTCTAAGAGAAATATCCTGGAAGCATTGCTAGCGCTGCTATTTATGACTATTTTCGCGCTATTATTCGATTGGCTGATTCTCAACCTTATAACGCGATGCTGCGAGGGCGGGATTTGCATTCCTGATATTTACCCGCAATGCCGGAATCAAAAATATAATGGAGGCGATAATGATTAATGAGAATGACGCTAATAAATATGCCGCCGCGCAGCTTTTCACGCTGCGCGCTACGGCGGGAATAAGCCTAGCGAAATTAGGAATGGAGGTCGGGCTTTCCGCGCAGCAGATTCAAAAATATGAGCGCGGGAAAAATTCCATGTCGGTCGGAAGGGCTATGCAATTTGCCGATGCCTTCGATGTTTCGATCCTCACATTTTTCCCGGATCGGGAAAGAAATAATTCATATCAGCCAGTACCGCCACCCATAGTCCGGTTTATCCGGCTGCTTGGAAAGATTTCGCCGGATCATTACGATAAGGTTTATACCGCGCTAAAAGCGATAATAAAGCTTTCGGTATTTTAAATAATCGCTACCCACTTGAAAATAAAAAAACCAATACTTATATCACATTACATCCTGCCAATTGGGGCAGAGAGTATGTGGTTTATAAAGTCAATAATTATTCGGCTCGCCATCACGATGAAGTCGTCGAGATTAAGCGAATCTGAATAACCTGGCCTTGTAAGTACGATAGACGATGTGGTGAACATAAGTTCCTCCATTATATTGTAACACATTAAGTTCAAGTTCTTTACCGAATGGGATGATTTAGTCTAGCGGGGGGTTGGTGTCGGTACCTTATTCCCCCCGCTAAATGAAAAAATATGGATACAGAATTTTTTGACGAAGATGCCCTTTACAAGTGGGAATTTAAAAATAAGGGCTACGCGCACTTTGATGCCGAGTATTGCAAAAATAGAGTAGACGACATTCTTGCCGGTTTAAACAAGGCCGGAAAAATGTCTCATTCTTTTTATCCCTTCATCCGATTCGAAATGCCGAAATACAAGCGTGACGAGAACGGGCGTGTTTATAAGGCTGCAAAACCACGCTATATCATGCATACCGCACGGATCGACGCCAATATATATTCTTTTTATCGCAATCTTTTAATGAATAAATATGACGATTTTTTACATGCCAACGGCATTGCGGATTGTGTCATTGCATATAGAAAAATTCCAGCGGGTGCGGGAAAAAACAAGTGTAATGTTCACTTTGCAAATGAAGCCATTGAGGAAATCAAAAGACAAGCGAATGCAAATAATTCCTGTGTTGCCATCGCCTTAGATATTAGCGGTTTTTTCGACAACCTTGATCATGGTTTAATCAAAAAACAATGGCGGCGCATAATGGGTTTTGCCAAAGGCTTACCGGATGAACATTTTACCATTTATAAAAACATCACCCGATTTACATATATCGATGCAAAAGAAATAGAAAAAATTCTTTCTCTCAGTTTCGATAAACTCTCAAAAGATAAGAAAAAGCAAATATGCATTCCTCAAATTTTTGAGAAGAGCATCAAGCCGCATTTATCCTCCCAAAACGAGAAGGGTATTCCTCAAGGCACAACGATTTCGGATGTTATAGCTAATATGTACATGATCGATTTTGATCTCGTGATGCAGAAATTTTCTCTTAAATACGGCGGGTATTATCGAAGATACTCGGATGACATTCTTTTTGTATGCCCATCACAATATCAGGATAAAGCCATAAAATTTATTACTTGGCTTATTAAAAAAACGGGAAAAACTCTTCTCATCAGTGATGACAAAACTTTAATATCCGTATTTCAATTTGACCAAGCAGAAAAACCTCTAAGCTGCCAGTCTTTCGATTGTAATGGTGTTGTGGGCAAGCCCTTTGAATATTTGGGTCTCTCATTTGATGGTAAGCATACAAGAATTCGCCAATCAACTATTTCGGCGTTCTATGAAAAACTCAGCGAGCGAATCAAGAAAGAAGTTTATATCGCCAGGCATAAGCTAAAAAAGAAGGATGTTCCTTTTCCTTCCGCCCAGCAATTATATAAGATGATAAGTTTCAATATGATTAGAAATAGTTATATGGAAAACAGGGAAGATCAAAATGACCAAGAATTCCTTGGTAATTTTTATACCTATGTTCACCTCGTTTCCAAGATAACGGGAAACAATGAGGTCATAAGAGTTTATAAAGGTTTAGGACGATGGATGAAAAACCGAGCTTTGACTTATTGTAGTAAGATCGCTAATAAGCAGAATTTCATATCTAAGCAAGCGGCATAATTTAATCACGCCTTTATTATCGGCGACTCCATTCACAATTAGCTAAATTTCCTAACAAAACTAATTCATTATTCCCACGCCTGGGAAAATTCTTGATCTTGGAAAGCTTCGGCGAGGCCGGTGAGTTGCTTTAACCTCAAAACCTCATCCAGTTCCATACCGAGTTCTTTTCCGATTCTTTCATCCGTCCAGTTATGTTTTTTTAGAAGGCCGACGAGCCGCGCAGAAAGGCTGGTTTTATGAGTGCCGCGCGCCATATTATGCCGGACGGTGGAGGCGATGCGATCATCGATGTCTTTATTTAATTCGACCACCGGCACATATCCTTGCAAGGAATCGGATACTGGCGGATATAAGCTGATAACCTGGGTACGATGGAATCCGTCAATAATCACATATCTTCCATGATCGTTTTTAGCGGCGACAATAGGCATGGTAACGCCATCCTTCTGCATCGACAGTTCCAGCAGCTTCATCTCCGGCGGCGCGACTTTATTAGGATTATAGGTATTACTGTGAAGTTTTAGCAGCGATATTAGCTTCACCGCCAGCACCGGATGGTTAAGCGCCACCATGTCTTTTAATATATCGGTCATTTTATTGTAAATCTCTGTGCGCTCTTTCAGTGGCAGGCTTTTGCAATCCTGGAAATATTCGAGAATGTTCAAGGGAATCATCACCGGCATTGGTTCGGATTTTTTAGTTCCTCTTCTATCCGCCTCTCTTTTTGCTTTTTTATCTGCTGGTTTTTTATCTATCTTTTTCTTCATCGGGCTTTCCTTTTCGATTTAATATTTATATC
>Ga0206957_1152_pt1 | contig 13977 bp, 12 predicted proteins | sample Alteio_BWOrgHeat_32_FD_152975 | JGI IMG/M metagenome (GOLD analysis project Ga0206957, IMG submission 152975) | Enriched cells from forest soil in Barre Woods Harvard Forest LTER site, Petersham, Massachusetts, United States -... | ecosystem: Environmental > Terrestrial > Soil > Temperate forest >...
AGGCGAAAAGGTCAATGTAGTTATCGGACGTTCTGCTGAAATGAGAATCATCGAACCAAATACGAAGAGCGTTCTGACCACAGCTCATATTCCTTATGGAGCACAGTTGTATGTGAAGAACGAATCGAAAGTTAAAAAAGGAACTTTGCTTTGTGATTGGGATCCATACAATGCGGTGATCATTTCCGAGTTTGGTGGTAAAATCGAATTCGAAAATATTGACGAAGGATATACTTACCGTGAGGAGGTTGACGAACAAACCGGCTTTAAAGAGAAGGTGATTGTTGACAGCCGCGATAAGACAAAAAATCCTGCTATCAAGATTATTGTTAAAAAAGAAGTTGTTAAAACATACAACATTCCAGTTGCTGCTCACGTGATCGTGAATCAGGGCGATGATATTCAACCTGGTCAGATTCTTGTTAAAATTCCTCGTAACGCAGGGAAGCTTGGTGATATCACCGGTGGTCTGCCACGTGTTACAGAGTTGTTTGAAGCACGTAATCCAAGCAGTCCAGCAGTTGTATCTGAAATTGATGGCGTTGTGTCATTTGGTAAGATTAAACGTGGTAACCGCGAGGTTGTTGTTGAATCAAGAACAGGTGAGCAACACAGATATTTGGTTCCACTTTCAAAACATATCCTTGTACAGGAAAACGACTTTATTAAAGCCGGTTATCCGCTTTCGGACGGAGCTACAACTCCATCAGATATCCTTGCTATTAAAGGACCTACAGCAGTACAGGAATATCTTGTGAATGAGATTCAAGAAGTTTACCGTTTACAAGGTGTGAAAATTAATGATAAGCACTTTGAAACAATTGTTCGTCAGATGATGCGTAAAGTTGAAATTGATGATGCAGGAGATACAATTTTCCTGGAAAAACAATTGGTAAGCAAGCTTGATTTCATGGAAGAGAATGATCGTTTGTACGGTAAGTTTGTTGTGACCGATGGTGGAGATTCTGAAACGTTAAAACAAGGTATGATTATCACTCCGCGCAAGTTGCGTGATGAAAATTCAGTGTTGAAGCGTATGGATAAAAAACTTGTTGAGGCGCGTGAAGCGATCACTGCAACATCTACACAGATTCTGCAAGGCATCACAAGAGCTTCTCTGCAAACTAACAGTTTCATGAGTGCTGCGTCGTTCCAGGAAACTACAAAGGTTCTGAACGAAGCTGCGGTAAATGGAAAAGTAGACGATCTGAGCGGCTTGAAAGAGAACGTTATTGTTGGTCACCTGATCCCTGCCGGAACCGGCTTGAGAGATTACGAACGTATGATCGTAGGCTCGAGAGAAGAGTACGAAAGGCTGATGGCTTCGAAACAAGAAACGATCGAAGAAGAAGCATAATCACCGAATCACGAATTCGTACGAATAATACGAATGGAGGTTTGATAATTTTAAACAGAAAGGGGATGAGAAGCGAAAGCTCGTCCCCTTTTTTACTGATACTAAAAAAAATAAAAATGGCTGAAGAAGTTAATAATCCAAATCAACTCAATATAGAATTGAGTGAAGAAGTTGCAGAAGGAGTTTATTCCAATCTTGCAATTATAACACATTCGCATTCGGAGTTTGTGATTGACTTTGTTAAAGTTATGCCGGGTGTTCCAAAGGCAAAAGTTAAATCACGCATCCTATTAACGCCGCAGCATGCCAAACGTTTAATGAAGGCGCTGAAAGAAAATGTTGCAAAATTTGAAGCTGCAAATGGTCAGATCAAGGATCTGGAACCTGTTGCTATTCCAATGAATTTTGGAGGACCGACAGCGCAGGCGTAGTTTTTCCGTTTGTATAAAGTGAAGGTGTAAAAAGGATGGAAGGCATTGAACGGCTGGTGCATGTACGCAAGCTGCTGAAGATTGAGCGGGATGAAGACTTTGCGCAATACCAGCAGCATTTTTCACGCAATAATATTAATTACAGGAAAGAGAACGGAGTTACCTGGTATCCTGTAGTAATTTCCAATGTAGAGATTGGTTTAGGAGAATATCTTGTTATAGATATTGAACGGACAACCAATCACAATGAGCCACATCAATTCTCTGGTGGAAAACAAGCTGCACTTTTTTCGAATGCCCATACTAATATAGAGCAATTGGTCGGCACAATAAAAGTGCTTGGACCCAATAAAATCCGTTTATCACTTACTGTTGATGAATTGCCGGAGTGGTGCGACGACGGCAAGCTCGGCATAAATATTTTGTTTGATGAAGCTGGCTATCGCGAAATGGATATTGCGATGGAGAAGGTAATTAATGCTTCGCATAACAGATTGGCACAACTGCGTGACGTGATGTACGGATTGAAATTGCCGGGTTTTGATAAAGAAGAATCACTGAGTATTTCGGGATTAAACAAGTCTCAGAATGATGCAGTACAGAAGATAATTTCCGCAAAAGATATAGCTATTATTCATGGTCCACCAGGTACGGGAAAGACTACGACGCTTGTACAGGCAATCCGGCAAACATTAAAATCTGAAAAACAGGTTTTGGTCTGCAGTTCAAGTAATACTGCCGTTGATGTGCTGACAGAAAAATTACACAGAGAAGGCATTAATGTTTTACGCCTGGGAAATCCCGCACGGATCTCAGAAGAAGTGCTGATGAATACACTGGATTCAAAAGTGGCATCTCATGGATCTTACAAAGATTTAAAAACATACAGAAAGACTGCAGAAGAATATTTCCGCATGGCGGGAAAATACAAGCGGACTTTCGGAAGAGAAGAACGGGAGCAAAGGCAGCTTTTTTATCAGGAAGCAAAAAAAATATTGAAAGAAGCGCATGTGCTGGAGGATTATATTATTGAAGAACAATTCCGCAAAGCACAGGTGATTGCGTGCACTCCTGTTGTATCGTCAGGACGGATGATGCGTGACAGACAGTTTTCGACTTTGTTTATAGATGAAGCTGCACAAGCTCTGGAACCAATGTGCTGGATTCCGATTACAAGAAGTGCCCGCGTGATATTTGCAGGAGACCATTTTCAGTTGCCACCAACTGTTAAATCGAAAAAGGCAGAGGCAGATGGATTAAAGGAAACTTTGTTTGAGCGCTGCACCCAGATCAAAAATGTTTCGGTGATGTTGAATACACAATACAGAATGCACCAACACATCATGAATTTTTCGAACAGAAAATTTTACGGTTCAAATTTAGCAGCAGATGATTCGGTTAAAGAAACAACATTGAGTTTTGATATGAATGAGCCATTGTTGAATACGCCGTTTGATTTTATTGATACGGCGGGCTGTGGTTATAGTGAAATATTGAATCCTGAAAGTTTAAGTATTTCGAATCCTGAAGAAGCTCAACTATTAATTAAGCATTTAAAATTAGTGCTGCGGCAATATGTACAGAATCATACTGATTCAAAAATAATCAGTGTGGGGATCATCGCACCATATAAAGAACAGGTACAATATTTAACACAACTGGTTGCTGAAGATGAGGAATTGCAGACCTTTCCGGCACGTATTGCCGTAAAAACAGTGGACGGCTTCCAGGGACAAGAAAGGGATGTCATTTATATTAGCCTGGTGAGAAGCAATGATGCACGTGATATAGGTTTTTTGAGCGATATCCGTCGGATGAATGTTGCCTTGACACGGGCACGGAAGAAGTTAGTTGTAATTGGTGATAGTGCGACACTTGCTAATCATCCGTTTTATAAAGAGTTTTTGGATTATGCGGAGGAGATTGGGGCTTATAGAACGGCCTGGGAGTTCAATTATTAAAGGGCCATTCCAGACCCATCTTTCAAAAGAGAATAATTTATTTCGGTGCGGTTTTAACAAGATAGTAACCGAGGATACTATAAAGCAGATTAGGAATCCAGACTGCAATGAATGGAGAAACCTGTCCGCTGGCTGCAAATGTGGCAGAGACCTGCATGAATAGAATATAGGAGAAGCTAATCACTAAACCGATGCCGATATGCATGCCAATACCACCGCGAACTTTACGACTACTGAGTGAAACGCCGATTAGTGTCAGGATGAATGTGGCGAAAGGCATAGCAATTCGTTTGTGCTTTTCAATTTCAAAGAGTTCCAAGTTGGGTGTTCCTTTGGCTTTTTCCTCGTTAATGTATTGGTTGAGTCTGGGGGTAGTCATAGTTTCAATGCTGCTGGCTTTTCGTCCGAAGTCGCGGGGATGAAGGGCAATTACCGTATCAAGTTTTTCACCACGGATAAGTGTTTCTTTGTCGCCATTAATTTTTCGGACCACATAATTTTGAATTTGCCAGCTTTGTTTGATGCTGTCCCACTTGATTCCGTCTGATAAAAGTTTATAATATAACCGCCGGCCTTTTATTTTTTCAAGCGAAAATTTTGATCCGAAATTCTGGTCGTTATCGTAATGTTCAATGTAGGCAAACGTTCCGGGTTCAATCTGTAGGTGTACATGCCATTTGTCACTGTGATATTTGCCGTTGATGTATTTGTCTTCAAAAGCGATCCTGGTTTTATTTGCGTTTGGAATAATAAAACTATTAAGCACCAGTGAGCCTAGCGCAATTATACTGGCTGCAATAAAGTAAGGAAAAAGCATGCGCCAGAAGCTGATACCATTGCTGAGAATAGCCACAATTTCAGAACGGGCTGCCATACGCGAAGTGAAAAATATAACTGCAATAAATGTAAATAAGGGACTGAACAGATTCGCAAAATAAGGAATGAAGTTCATGTAATGATCGAAGATAATCTCTTTGAGTGGCGCTTTTTTGCTGACAAAATTTTCTATTTTTTCAGATACGTCGAATACAATGACAATAATGATAATAAGAGAAATAGAAAGCACGAATGTGCCAAGGAATTTAAGGAGAATGTATTTGTCGATTTTTTTCAAAGTCTTATCCGGACCTCACCCTGCCCTCTCCTGAGAGGAGAGGGTGTATGGTCAAAGTCGTTGTTTTAAATTTTTAACCATTTTGTTTTTCCAGTCGTAAAAAGTACCGGTAATAATTTGTTTACGTGCTTCCGTAACCAGCCATAAGTAAAATGCAAGGTTGTGAATGCTCGCAATTTGTGCCCCCAGTATTTCTTCACTATGCATTAAATGACGAAGATAAGCTTTTGTGTAGGCTTTGTCTACAAAGCTTGTGCCGTTTTCATCCAATACAGAAAAATCGTTTTTCCATTTTTCGTTTTTAATATTTATAATGCCGTTTTGAGTGTACAGCAAGCCATGACGTGCATTACGTGTTGGTAATACACAATCAAACATATCGATGCCGAGTGCAATATTTTCCAATAAGTTAACAGGTGTTCCTACGCCCATTAAATAACGGGGTTTGTCAGTGGGTAAAATAGTACAAACAAGTTCAGTCATTTCGTACATGTCTTCATCTGGCTCACCGACTGAAAGCCCGCCAATGGCATTGCCTTCACGGTCCATAGAAGCAATAAATTCGGCAGACTTTTTCCGGAGGTCTTTATATACGCTGCCCTGTACAATAGGGAATAAGGTCTGATTGTAACCGTATTTACTATTTGTCTGATCAAAATGAGTACAACAGCGTTTCAGCCAACGATGTGTCATCTCCATTGAATTCTTTGCATAATTGTATTCGCAAGGATAGGGAGTACATTCATCAAATGCCATAATGATATCGGCACCAATGCTGCGTTGAATGTCCATTGCTTTTTCTGGCGTAAAAAATTGCAGAGAACCATCTATGTGTGAAGAGAATTTAACTCCTTCTTCTGTAATTTTTCTTTTGTGTGCTAGTGAATAAACCTGGTATCCTCCGCTATCAGTAAGAATTGGTTTATCCCAGCCAATGAATTTATGAAGTCCGCCTGCTTTTTCAAGTACATCAAGACCCGGACGAAGGTAAAGGTGATAGGTATTTCCTAAAATAATCTGCGCTTTAACCTCTTCCTTTAATTCACGCTGATGAACAGCTTTAACACTGCCAACCGTTCCAACAGGCATGAAAATAGGCGTTTCTATTTTGCCATGATCCGTTTCAATGATTCCTGCCCTGGCTTTGCCTTCTGTAGTTTCGAGTTTAAAGTTCATTTTTTAGTTCGAAGTTCTTGGTTGGAAATTTGATGTTGTTTTTTTAGTTCGAAGTTCTTAGTTCGATGTTATTTATTTAGTTTATTCCAATGTTCTTCAGTGAAATCCAATAGTGATCGCAGTTTCAGATCGGCAATATCAAAACGGGTTTGATTAAACGCATCTCCTTCGGGTACACTTACTGTTTTTGTCCGCGCTGCTTTAGCTGAAATTAATCCGTTGAATGAATCTTCAAAGACAAGACAGTTAGCAGGGTTTAAGTTTAATTGTCGGGTTGCAGCAAGATACACAGCAGGATGCGGTTTGCCATACTTTTCGGTTTCTGCGGAATGGATTGTTTTAAAATGATGAGCGATCTCTAATTTTTTTACGACACTACTAATAATTACCATTGGAGAAGAAGAAGCAATGGCTAGAGGTAGTTTTTTGTTTTTAAAAAATGTAATTATTTGTTCAACACCTGGTTTAGCCACTGCCTGCGTGTCAATTAAAAACTCCAGTTCATCCAGGATTTCATTTTCTACGTCCGATTTGCTTTTGTTTTTCCAGGGCTTATGATTGTACCAGAAATCTACCACTTCATTTATTTTGAATCCGACAAAATGTTCAAAATCGGGATCGCTTAGGTGTATGTCGACTGTTTTGAATACGATCTTCTCAGCCTCTCTCCATAAGGGTTCTGAGTCGACAAGTAATCCGTCCATATCGAAAATAATGGCCTGTATCATATAGTCTTGAGTACAGAATCTTTAGTCTTTAGTTTTGCGTACAAAGTCTTTAGTGTTTAGTTAGCTAACGACTCAATACTCCGGACTCTATACTAATTGTTAAAAACTTTGTTTAAATCCCTCCAAAGATAGCACTAAAACCATGATTGTTTATGGGGTAATTTTGTTAGAATATTATGCAAACACTTTATTCATCTCTTAATAAACTATTTTTATTTTTTGACAATATCAGGTTGATGATCTTGTCACACATTGATCCCCGTGTTTATGAATATATAAAGTACGGGATTGTTGGACTCTTTGGTTTAGTCGTTCTTATTCAGTTGTGGCACTATTGGTTTGTATTCAGAAAGGTGGGGGCATTTCAGAAATCTGTAAAGGATGCCGCAACCCCTCCAACTTCCGTTATCATTTGTGCAAGGAATGAGGATGATAATATCAGTAAGTTTCTCCTCCAGGTTTTAAACCAGGATTATCCTGAATATGAAGTGGTGGTTGTGAATGATTGTTCATATGACAATACAGGCGATTTACTGGAAGAAATGGCGAAGAAAAATCCCCGTTTAAAAGTTGTAACCATTAAAGAGGACGATTACTATCGCCACGGAAAAAAGTTTGCACTCATGTGTGGAATAAAGGGTGCGAAGTACGAGCACTTTTTATTGACAGATGCTGATTGTCGTCCCGCCGGGAACATGTGGTTAAGAAACATGATGGCAAATTACAACGACAACAATACTTCCATTGTTTTGGGTTATGGAGCATATGAAAAAGCAAAAGGAACAGTTAATAAGCTAATCCGTTTTGATACATTTTACATTGCGCTTCAGTATTTGTCGTTTTCATTGGTTGGTAAAACGTATATGGGGGTTGGGCGTAATTTATCGTACACCAAAACACTTTTCTTTAAGCATAAAGGTTTTGCTTCGCACTATTTTCTTGAGTCGGGAGATGATGATTTGTTAATAAATGAAGCAGCTACACCTGTAAATACTAAGGCGGAATTCAGTCCGGAAAGCGTTACGTATTCTATACCAAAAACAACATTTAAACAATGGTATAACCAGAAACGGAGACACATTACTACTTACAAGCATTATACTCCTGATTCCCTGCGCAGGCTGACTATTTTATCGGCCAGTCAGTATGGGTTCTGGATCCTGTTTATTCTATCTTTAATAACCCGGTTTCAATGGATCGCTGTACTATCTGTTTTCGGGGTCCGTCTGATCAGCCAGTTAATCATCTTCAAAAAAGCGATGGACAGGTTGGGCGAAAAGGATTTATTGTTATTTTCGCCTGTATTCGAGTTGTTTTTGCTGTTTATATATCCGGCACTAAGCTTCTCAAATACCCTGAAAAAAGAGAATAAATGGAAGAGTTAGGTTCCTTATCATCCAAAGCATTACATGATCTTAAGTTAGTAAAGGCGGCAATAAATACCGGCGATCAGAAGGCGTATGCCGAACTGATGGGTCGTTACCGGGATTCGGTTTATTTTATGCTGCTGAAGATGGTTGGTAATAAGGATGATGCAGATGATCTGACTATTGAAGCCTTCGGTAAAGCCTTTAAGCGCTTATCGCAATACACTCCCAATTTTGCATTCAGTACCTGGTTGTTTAAAATAGCAACCAACAATTGCATTGATTTTATCCGCAAAAAGAAAAACAATACATTATCCATTGACAAGCCATATGAAAATGAGGAAGGTGGAGAAATGAGCATGTCGCTCAAATCGGATTTTCTTGATCCGGAAGAGAAGATGCAGCAAAAGCAGAAGATGGATATGATGCATGATGTAGTTGATAAGTTAAAACCACGCTACCGTCAGCTAGTGGAGTTGCGTTATTTTGAAGAACTTTCTTACGAAGAAATATCAGCACGTCTTGAACTCCCGATAGGTACAGTAAAAGCCCAGTTATTCAGAGCTCGTGAGTTGCTTTTGGGGATCATGAAAAATATGGAAGGGAAAATATAAATTACGAATTACGAATTACGAATTACGAATTACGAATTACGAATTACGAAATGTAAGGGTTGCAAAGTTAGTATGAATAATGGCTGATTTGAAAATGACCGACATTTCCATAATTGAGAAATACTTTCCTGAACTTACTGCACAACAAAAAGAACAATTCTCAAAACTTAAAGAACTGTATGTTTATTGGAATGAGCGGATCAACGTCATTTCCCGTAAGGATATTGATTTGCTTTATGAACGGCATGTGCTGCACTCCTTAGGCATTGCGAAAGTAATTTCGTTTAAACCATTTACTGATATTCTTGATGTCGGGACGGGCGGTGGATTTCCCGGTATTCCGCTTGCAATCATGTTTCCGCAATGTAAATTCAATCTTGTAGACTCTATTGGAAAAAAAATTACGGTCGTAAAGGAAGTTGCAAAAGGCCTGGGTCTGAAAAATGTATATGCCGATCAGATCAGGGCTGAACAACTGGAGCGGAAATTTGATTTTGTGGTAAGTCGCGCTGTAACGGAGATGCCTGAGTTTTATAAATGGGTGAAAAATTCCTTCAAATCGAAAAGCTTTAACGATCTTGCCAATGGTGTTTTATATCTGAAAGGCGGAGATCTCACAGAAGAACTCAAGCCATTTGCCGGACGTTATAAGTTGTACAATCTGAGTGATTACTTTAAGGAAGAATTTTTTGAGACGAAGAGGGTGGTATATTTGGGATGTTGAAAGCAAATTACATTCGGCTTTTTAATTTTCTTTTAGGATTCCGATTTGCATGGAAGAAAGAATGGACAACAACTGTATTCTCTATAATTTCATAGACAATATAATGCGGAAATCTTTTGAATACGGCCTCTCTATAATGCTTGTATTTACGTTGAAATAAGTATGGATTTGTTTTAAGCTTATCCATTAAGTAATCCGTTTCTTTTTCAAATTTTTCACCCAATCCGGACAGTTGCCCTTGGTAATAATGGTAAGCAGAATAATATTCTTCTTCTGCAAGAATGGTTATTTCGATTTTAAAAGCCACAGAAATATTATGCTGTTGGTGTGCGTTTTTTTACGTCAGACCAGGAAGAGGTCTTGAGTTTACCTTGCCTGTAAGCGGCGGAGCGCCTTTCGATTTCGGTTTTTTGCTCTGTTGACATCAGGCTTTTTCCGTCGCTATCCTCATATATTTTAAGCATTTTATACACTGCTTCAATGACATTGTCCTCTGCATGATTAATGTATTCAATAACTTTTTTCTTTAAGGTTTTTGATGTCATGGCTAAAAGCTTTGATCTAATTTAATCAAAATTTATTTCACATTCACCGGCTCCCCCAAAAACTTGGGCTCCTCGTGTAAAATATAAATGTCGAGTACAGCTTTGAACTTGGCGAAGTATTCCCGGAGTGTTGTGGAGAGGGATAACTCTTCAGGCACGTTTTGAGCGTTGAATGCGATTGCTTCTATGTCGTAGTGATTGCTGATGAATAAAGCTCTCTGGTTGTGAAACTCCTGCGAAATGATTGTGAATTTATCCTGACCGAAAACTTTTTTGCAGCGAACAACCGAATCAAGTGTGCGGAAACCGGCATAGTCGAGTGTGATGCAACTGTCGGGGACGCCCTGTTCAAGCAATGCTTTTTTCATGTCCGCCGCTTCATTGTAATATTCGACGTGATTATCGCCGCTTACAATAATATGCTGGATTTTTTTTGCTTTGAAAAGTTCAACAGCCGCAGCAATTCGGTATTTGAAGAATAAATTGCCATGTCCGTTAGAGAAATATTTGCTTGTGCCCAACACAAGCCCGACTTTATTTTCAGGTATTAACGACACGTCGGAGTAAATTTGTTTTTTGGTGCGCTGGATAATCCAGATGTTACAGAATATAATGGCGCCAACAGTTATGACAAACAGGATTAAAAATATACGCATGATCTTCCGCAGCATTATTTCAACAGCTCAATTAATACAAAGATAGAAAAGACTACGCTTGCAATTCCATTGGTGGTTGCGAAAGCCAGGTTTACTTTGGAAATATCATTTGGTTTTACAAGTGAATGCTGGTAAACGAGCAATGCAATAAAAACAACGACCCCAGTCCAGTAAATCATTCCGAAGGTTGCAAGAAGACCAGCACTGATAACCGCAGCAGCTGAAAGCAAATGAAACAGAGAGGATAACCTTAATGCATTGGTTGTCCCAAGAGCAGCGGGTAAAGAGTGTAAGCCTTGTGAGCGATCAAATTCTTCATCCTGTAAAGCATAGATAATGTCAAATCCTCCAACCCAGAATAAAACAGTCAGGGAATAAAGAACCGGCAGTACTGCAAAATGACCGGTGACGGCAATATAAGCGCCAATAGGAGCAAGGGACAAACCAACGCCCAGTATTAAATGACAGAGGGCGGTGAATCGTTTGGTATAACTGTAGCCTAACACAACTGCCAATGCAATCGGGGATAAAAAAAAGCAAACAGGATTAATGAACCAGGTAGTAATTATGAATAACAGGCAGTTTGTTATAACAAAAAACAAAGCTGCATTAGCGCTGATAATTCCCGCTGGAATTTCACGAATGGCTGTACGGGGATTTGCTTCATCAAATTTTCTGTCGATATACCTGTTGAAAGCCATGGCAGCACTTCTTGCGAATACCATACATAAAACGACAAGGACAAAAAGGATCCAGTTTATTCCTGTAGCGGATTGTTTAACACCCAGAAAAAAACCAATCATCGCAAAAGGCATTGCGAAAATGGTATGGCTGAATTTGATCAGTGAAAGATACTTGCCGATACTGCTTTGCTCAACTACACTCATAAAGGCTGCCCATGCATTTTTGTTATTATTACTCCGATCAGAATGTAAATCAACGGAACGGAATTGAGAAGTAAAGCTATAATTCCAGGGTTTAACTTTTTAGTATTCACCTGGTGTCTCATGTTTAATCCTATGTACACCGTTGTACAAACAAAACCTGCAAATCCCGTTGGTATAGCATAAAAAATACCATAAGGAATGATACAGAGTATTGCTGCTGCTAATCCTATGATGATTGAAATTATTCCGAGGATATTAACTGTCTTGGTCATTTACAGCACTACAAGTTTTTCTGTTTTTATTATTTTTCCGTCGATCACCAGGTTGTACATGTAGCTTCCGCTTTTTAAGGCGTCTCTCTGAACAATTAACTGTGAGGCTTTGTCAGTCAGTATAACTGTTTTAACGTTTTGTCCAAGCACATCGTATATTCTCAACTCTGCATGTGAAAAATTTCCCATGTTGTTTAAGTTGTATGTGATTGTAGTTTGTTCACTGAATGGATTCGGATGAATGGAAAGTTCTGCGTTTTTAGCATTCAGATTAGCAACAGCTGTGGTACATCCAGCAAGCGTTGTAAAAGCATCAACCTTTCCATAACCCCAAACACTATTGGGTAAACTGAAGCCGGTCATTGCGTCAATTTTTGGGCAAGCCAGTAATGCACTCTTCACATCCATAGGACTTGCATTTGGATTTTGCTGAAGATACAAAGCAGCTATTCCGGCTACAACTGGCGCAGCAGCTGATGTTCCTCCTGCGCGGCTATAAACCCCTAGTTGTTCAACAGCAGTAGGGTTTGTTGATTGCCATCCTACAAGTGTTGCAATAACACCTGTTGTAATTGTAAGCGCGCCAGGCGCAGAAATATCAGGTTTTACTCTTCCGTCCCGTGTCGGACCGATGCTTGAACTGATATCAATATGTCCTGGTCTGATTGAAGGATAATAAGGGAACTGAGGGTTGCCATTAAAATCTATATAAGACATTTTGTTGTCGTAGTTTCCTACTGTCACTACGTTATCAAGACATTGAAAGCTGGTGCAGATTGTTTGCGTTGTATCCGGCATTTTAAATTTCGCGATATCAGGAAAAACCCCTACCGGAGGAATTCCGGTATGAACAAAGTTGTAATCCCACATGTCAAATTTACCAGAACCCGCAAACATGATCCTCCAGTTGTAATTTGCAGAAGTGGAGTCAGGGGTAATGAGATACGAAATGTCATATAGACCTCCTACAAGCGTAGTATTGGATTGCATGATTGCTATCCTTTCCTTCTTGGAGTTGAAAATAGTATCGAACGGAAAAATATCCAGGTTGTCCTGAGGACTAATAAATGTGGAATGTCCACGGAATGAAATCGGGGAAATTAAATCAGCTCCGATGGCGAATTTCACATTTTTAAAATTCAGCGTATCGGCCCAGAATTCAATAATGTATTGTGGATCTGAAAATGTAAACCATGTAAAATTAGTATCTGTCGCAGAAGTAGTGTATCCGGCATGAATATACTGGCCACCTTCATTACCAGCTGAAGCAACCATGGCTCTGCCTGTTTGTCCGATCAGCATGTTATTCATTAATTGAGCTTCGAGGTTTTGCCCGTCGTGGGATCCTAGATAGTCACCCAGACTAAGATTGATTACACATGGTTTTCCAAGTAACTGCGCTTTGTTATAAATGTAATCAGCCGCATCTGCAATTCTGTAAGGCTGTGTAGTATTGAAATCGTATGCAACAACGATCAGATCGGCAGAAGGAGCTACACCTCTGTATTTATGATTGGGCGAGGACTTTCCGTTGCCGGCGGCAATACCGCAGGAATTCGTACCATGTCCGCTGTGCGGTGCATCATCAAAGGTACACTGACCCAGATCTATTTCTGTATTGGTCCATTCTCTCCCGTAATTATACGGGCTTGGTTCATTTGTTCCGGATGCATCGTTGTGATCCCATAAAAATTTTATACGTGTTTTTCCTGTAATACTGTCATTAAAATCAGGGTGGTGAAAATCGACTCCGCTGTCAATTATACCAATGATCACACCTGTTCCATCATACCCTTGTGTCAATGGAGATTGTCCTGCCTGCACCGCATCAACATTTGCTTTTATGCGCATGCTGTCGCTCAGTAGTTTTATATGAGGGGTGCGCGCTTCTAATTGTTTAATAAAGCCTTTGCTTGCTAGAATACCAATATTTTTTGCCGGTAAAATAATTGATGCAATATCACCTGCGGAATATTTAAATGTTCCTCCAAGCTCAGTTACAGCAGAATGAATTCTGCTTACATCTCCTTTTGCCAGAAGGACAACCATCTCATTCTGATGTCTCTGATCAAAACTTTTTCTGGCCAGTTCAAAATTCATTTTCTGAGCTTTGAGAAAAGGCGCAGTGCTGATAATTGTCAAAAC
>Ga0206957_1153_pt1 | contig 13917 bp, 18 predicted proteins | sample Alteio_BWOrgHeat_32_FD_152975 | JGI IMG/M metagenome (GOLD analysis project Ga0206957, IMG submission 152975) | Enriched cells from forest soil in Barre Woods Harvard Forest LTER site, Petersham, Massachusetts, United States -... | ecosystem: Environmental > Terrestrial > Soil > Temperate forest >...
TTCTCCACCAATAGTAACCGTACCCATTTGCATTAGGCAGAACATCCCATTGATCAAGTTCAACATGCTTGTCCGTAGATTCTTTAATCCATGATTCAGAGATTAATTGTTTCCCGTTTACTTTACCATTGTGTAAATAAAGTAGACCAAATCGCATAAGATCCTGAGGAGTCATACACATTTCGGAACCACCAATATAACGTCCTAATGGATCAACAGCCCATGATGAAAGTTTTATGCCACTTGGTTCAAATAGATTATCCTGAGCAAATTTGTTTAAATCTTCTTTTATTCCTTTTGATAGAGCCGCACAAAAAATTGATGCGGCGGCAGAATTATAATTAAATATCTGACCCGGATAATCATCATAAGGAAGATCAAGTGCAAAACGAACAGGATCAGAAGACAAACAAAATACTCTACTAACTGGTCCATTCTCGATCCATTGAAAACCGGCTTGCATTGATAATAGATGTTTCAACGTCATTGTTCTTCGTATAGAATCATTCCCAATTCTCATGTTTGCTAACCAAACATTGGGTGACGAATTTATTGGCTTGGAATATTCTGTCAGAACTTTTAGCACCGGAGTATTTAGATCGGGTAACATCCCTTTGTCATTTGCAATTCCCGCAAGTGCCGAAACAATACTTTTTGTTGCTGACTTGATATTAAAAGTAGTTGCGCTTGATGCTCCATTAAAATATCCTTCATAAACGATACCCTTTTTCTGCCATACAAGCATTGAACCTAAACTTGGAATGCTGTCGCTTGCTTCTTTTCCGATTTTCTGGAAGAAGTTAGCTGAATATCCCATAGTTACGGGGTTTACAGAAGTTAATTTTCTATCGTCAGATTGACCTTTTACATTACTACTTAGCAATAGTACAATAACACTTACACTGAAAAAATATCTATACATAAAAATATTTCGAGTTACATTTTATTCTTTACCTTAAGAACCTAAATCAAATTTGACCAGGTTTTTTTAAATCTCGATGGGCAAACACTTTGTCGGCAAGATAATGGAAGGTAGTCTTATTCAAGATACTTCATTATCCAGTTTATGGTGTCTCCTGCATCAACAATTGACCAAGAGTGAGGATGTCTTGTACCATCCAGACGAAATCCTTTTCCAAGGGAATTAATAAACTCGGCTTTATTATTGCCCATTAAATGAAGTTCGTTAATCATTGCTGTTTGATCAGGGGCATTCAGGTCATAATAATCACGATGCTTATTTTTCATTTGCCAATCAATATCAGGATCGCTGTAAATTCTGACAGGAACGGCTTTAAGAAACTTTGCGTTACCTCCATCTTGTTTTGATCGTGAATACATCGAATACTGAACATATTTTTCAGGATGCTGATTTGGGGATCCACCGAAAATCTTATTCATTTCCGTTAAATATGATTTTGCTTCACTTACAGCAGGTTGTGAATAATTTCGTTCAATGTCTCTTTGAAACTGGTAGTATAGAGTTGAAAGATCAACCGGTGGATCAGCTCCAAAAACTGCTATCGGAACAATCGTTGTCTTGCTACTATTTTCGTATGATTGCTCTGTATATCGCAATGAAAGCATACCACCTAAAGATAAACCTCCAATGACAAATTTATCCGATGGTATTTTATACTTTTTTATTGCTTCAGCAAAAGTTGTATTTAAAAAATCTAAAGCGACATTATCGAGACAAACATGACTGTTTATGGATGGGATTATTGTGAGTAAATTACTATCACAGGCAAGCTCAGTAAGTTTAACATTATTACTGAATACTTCTTCAGGCGTTTCATCGGTACTCGGAAGCAGAACCAAAGCTCCCTTGATTTTACCCTTGGGAACAAGAGCGTAATAGAATAGAGTTTGTGACTTGCCGTCATTTACGTAAAGATCAGTACTGTCAACAATCGAAATTTTATTCTTCTCCAGTCGTTTTAAGTACGGATCCTCCAAATTAAGAAGCACGCCATCAACAAAATTTCCTTCTAATTTACCGGCACCAACAAATATGTATTTCCCTTTACCATTTGGATTTCCTTTTAACATTGATCCTGCATAACGAGCAGTTTCTTTTCCATGTGCATACCAAATCAATGTTCCTGATCCATCAGCTAATTTATCTTTGCACTTTCCCTCCCAGGAAATACTATCTTCTGGTGCATAGTACTCATCCCAGATCATACAACCTGTTCGAGCATCTTTGATAAATCGCCCTGCATTCTCTTGACCTAATAGAGATAAGGTGATGATGCAGAAAAAATGAACTATTATGAGTTTCATTAATTAATGGATTGATGCTTTATAAATATAGAAAAACTTGGAGTGAGTCCTGATATCCTTTGTCCAATATTAATTGCCCTATAAATTTTAAATAATTGATAGTCAATATTTTATATAAATTGTTAATACATCTGATTCAAATACATAATATTCTTATGTATATTTGTGTTATGTATTCATCAGAACTTATAAAAGGGACTTTAAAAACAATTGTTTTAAAGTTATTATCCGAAACAAAACAAATGTACGGATACGAAATCACTCAACGAGTGAAAGAATTAACCGGTGACAAAATTCAAATCACGGAAGGGGCATTGTATCCAACACTTCATGCTTTGGAAAAAGATGGAGTGGTAACTACTGAAGTAGTGAACATCGGAAAGCGTATACGTAAATATTATACGCTAACACCCAAAGGGAAACTAAATGCCACTGACAAAGTGAATGAGTTTGCCGATTACATTAACACAATGAAATTTTTGCTTGACATTAAACCGCAAGTTGGATAATGTACGTATTGAGTGAACAACAAATTGATTTTATTCTCAACGATATCAAACTTCGCGGAGTTGAGATGGAGGACCTGCAGTCAAATCTCCTGGATCACATCTGTTGCATCATTGAATGCGAGTTAGAACCGGATGGTGATTTTGAAAAATTCTATCAAAAAACAATCCCGAAATTTTTCAAAACTGAATTGAAAGAGATAGAAGAAGAAACCATTCTATTATTAACCTTTAAAAACTATTACGCCATGAAAAAATCAATGATAGTTAGCGGAACAATATCCGTTGTGATGTTGATCGCGGGATCCATTTTAAAAATATTGCACTGGCCAGGAGCAGGACCGATGTTAACTCTCGGAATTTTAATTTCAAGTTTAGTTTTTCTGCCATTGATGGCAATATTAAAAAACAAAGAGATAAGTGCCAAGAAAGATAAGCTGGTCTTGGTACTTGGAACACTTGTGGGAATATTATTTTCCCAATTTGTTTTGTTCAAAGTAATGCACTGGCCCGGGGCAACTATTTTTTTGTTTTCATTTATTTCTTTAGGAGCCCTTGTGTTTTTACCTATCTACTTTTTCACCGGAATTCGAAAACCTGAAACAAAAGTGAATACCATAACGTCTTCAATTTTATTGGTAATGGTATTTGGCTTGCAATTTACATTGATAAACACACGACCGGCGAAAAATTTATTACAGATAAAAATGTACACTTATCTGCAAGGTGAAGACCTACTGGCCACAATGCAGCGTCAAGCCGATAATTCCGAAAAAATAAAGCCAGACACTAAAAAATTAATTACTGATATTAATAGTAGCTGTCAACAGATCAAAAATCTCATCATGACTTATACAATAGGTCAATCTACACTTCCTAAAAATTTCGAAGAGCAAGGAATTCTTATGGAAGAGGTTGGTCTTGGTCCAGATTTTTTTGAAAATGGAAGAGGACAAAAATTATTGACAGACTTGAAAGCGGCAATAATAAAATACAACTCTTCCGAAACAAATAAAATACCTGTTGAACAGTCGATATTAAATATTGAACCCGATAAGATAGAGCGCTATAGTAATTTGGCGGTATTGAGTAGTCTAACACAATTGCAATTGGGTTTGGCGAATTCTGAAAGAAACTGAATCAATTTGAAAATAGAGATTGCCACAAGGGGATGATCGTGCAAGATTATCGGGGAGGTTAGTAGTGTTTCCTCCCGCCCCTTATGTCGTTACTTCCACACCTCAAGTCTCAACTCATAATCTAGAGGCTCATTTTCCTTCATTTTTACAAGAACAAACAAAAAAAAGGTCGCAAAAGTAGGTGGGCTCGCACAAGCCTGCCCTATAGTGCTGTCAAGTTCGAGCCCTTCGGGTTTTCAAGAAAATCTCCACACTTCGTTTTGTTTCCATTGTTCACGCTGTGCGTGATCTTGTTTTATCTCAGGTAGTATTTTTTTAAAAAAACTTGACAGCCCTGCCATTGCCCACCTATCGGAAGGGCTTTCTTTTTTTCGTTTTTCTTTTAAAAATATTTATTAATCAAAACTAAATCGAATGAGCTTAGAACAAATTGACATCGAAACAATTTATGACCGTACAGAATTGCAAAAGCTTTCTCAGTACCAACTGTGTAAACTTCTTTCAATCACAGTTAAACAATTGTATGACTTTGGCTTTTCAAAGGAGAATTTAATTGAAATGTTTTTAACTAAACAGCCTGAATTATGAAGAGTAAGAACATCGCGCAAACAAACGCCATGAGCGAAATCGAAGTTGTTTACCGCAACAAGATCAAAATTTCTGAAAGCCCTAAAATTGTAACAAGCTATGATGCCGCACAATTATTAAGAACAGTATGGAGCGATAACATGGATTTTTGCGAGTCGTTTTATTTGCTTTGTTTAAACAGAGCAGCTCGTGTTTTAGGTTGGGTGAAAATTTCACAAGGTGGCTTGGCGGGAGTTGTTGTAGATGTACGACACATTTTTGCAATTGCTTTAAAAGCAAATTCGGCTTCAATCATTGTTGCACATAACCATCCAAGCGAAAACATTAAACCTTCCGATCAGGATATTCAGATAACTAAAAAAATAAGAGAAGCGGGCAGGCTTTTTGATATACCGCTTTTGGATCATGTTATTTTAACGCACGAAAATTATTATTCGTTTGCTGATGAAGGGAATTTGTAAAATTTAGTGATTACCTGGTATTTACTTATTGTAATACTGATGTATTAATATTATGATTCAGTTTCGAAATAAATTTTGTAGTATTTTCTTCCGTCTTTTTCTACACCCTGTTCAATCAGTTCCCGATCGCCATGAATGTAAATATGAAAGTTCTTGTCCAATTTTAAGACGCTTTTGAAAACTCGTGCTTGTTTTTTCACTGCTTGTGGCGAAATGGAAAAGTCGTCAGCAATTTCGATTGCGTTTTCTTCCTTGTAAGTTGAATCAAAGTTTCGGAATGATTTTATTATTCCCACATCCTGAAGGACTTCTTTTTCAAATTCTTTTTTCTCAAAATTGTCGTGCGTTTTAAAATACTCTACGGAACGGTTGAGAAGGTCAATTTGTTCTGCACGTGAAACTTCAAATTCGGTTGGCAATTGTTGTGTTACATAGGATTTTGCTAATGATAGAAATTGATTTGTATTATTTACATTATCATTTCTTAACTCAACCTTAAGAAATTCATTTTGCCAATAATCGGTTTCCGAGCTATTGTTGTCAATTATAAGGACGGTAAACGGATCTTCGGTAAAAATAATTAAACAAGCCTTATCCAATCGTTTGCTGCCGATTCCTTTTCTATAATTTATTCCAATTTCGCCTTTTCTGTTTGTTGATGTTTCAATAAAACTTTCTTTATTCTCAATTTTATATATACCCAATGCCTCGTAAAATTTGTTATTTATTTTTACTTCATCAAACTTCACAATAAATAAATCTCCATCTTTTATATTTGGATGTTTTGAAACAGCTTTCAGATGTTGGTAAATGCTTTTTGACTTGCGTAAAAAACTGTCACCATTGTAAATATTTTTAGCCAGTTTCAAAAGAGTGTTTAACTCAATGTCGATCTCATGCTTAAATTCATAGGTAATGGAGTTAGATTGAAATGATTTTAAAAAGATACGCTTTAGAGTTTCTTCCTCTTCCTCATTTACAATTTCTATAATTTCGTCACTCACAAAAGAATTTTCTTCCTCAAGACTTATTCTGTGCAAAGCCAATTTATTGATAGATGCTTCGGTAAATTCAATCATTGTGTCTGTTGAGTTTAGTGGTCATAAATTTCACCATACTACTTACTGAAAATAATGTGCTAAATAAAATCCGAAGCATCCAGTACAAAACAAAAAACCTTTGTAATGTGATAAAGGATAATTTTAAAAATAGCCATGTAGAATGGCGGTCAATATTTTTTAGATTAAAATCATAATGATGAAGGTTTGCATTCATTTTATCTTCAAATAATGTATTAAGAGATAGAGCTGCAAGAACAAACAGGCATAATACCACATTATAACTAGTTATGTAGGCAAATTGTTTTGCATAATTAAAATCACGAGTATCATTTAATTTTTCTGTTGCATCTGCTTTGTCTTTCTTCTCTTTGCTAATTGGTTCGTAGAATTTATTAAAGCTAAATATTATGGCAGTCATAAATAGACCAACAATGATAGCAAGTGTTTTTGAGGAAAAATCTACAAAGAAGTGTGGAAAACCATCATTTAGCTTGTAAATAAATACCACTGCGATTATGCAGAAAATAGATTTCTTCAAAAACCTCGCGCTTAATGAAGTGTTTTCGTCTCCATTTATATCCGTTCGCTCCCAGGAATTAGCACTTTGCCTTAGTTCTATTATATATTCAATTAACTTTCCTTGCATTTAAATCTGGTCTTAACTCTTTTAAAATTTCATCTTCAAAGACATTTGTGCAAAGCTTTTTCAGTTCTTCAAAGTCCGGGATTCCATCCTTTATCTTTATTCTGCCTGTTAACAAAACAGTAGGAACAAAGTCGTCATCTTTTTTATCCCATTCGAAAACTTTAGTTTTCTTAGTAACATCGTTCTCTGCTACAAGCGACTTTTTTGTAAACTTATTTAATGGTAGTTCTTTATCATTTTTTGCTTTAAAAATTTTCTGCTCAAAAAAGTCAATTACTTTTTGTCCTTTGTTTATGGAAATGGCTCTGCCTTTGCCTTTTGGAGTTGCCTCTATCTTGATGGAATATTCTTGTAACAAGCTTTGAATTGGATCTGTAGAATGTGAGTTGTCAATTATTGTAGTCGAAAAAGTGAGATTCTTTATTGTTGCTCCTTTTCGGAATTCATCTTGAAATGATTGAGGGCAAAATGCTTCAGGAATAGCTTTGTTGTAGTTTTTACCTGAAAAGAGGTTTGAAATGTAGCTTCTGAAAATTGCTGTAACAGACTCAGCTGCGCTATTTGAGTGAATTGCAAAAAAACCTTGGTGGTAGTCAGATGGCAGATAAACAAAAACAAAATAAGGAAGTAGAATTGATTTATTTCGTCCTAAAATGCTATTATTCTCTTTATCTGCAATGTCCGAAACAATGGCATCCTTATCATACGGTCCACCATTTATAACTCCTGAAATTGTATGCTTTTTAATATTAGGTGCTGGTTTTGAAGATAAATATGGATTGGTTTTGGCGTTAGCAATTATTGTAATAGTCTTTTTCTTTTTATCGCTTTTAGCGTGTTTGGATTCAATTGTTTTAATAAAATGTGCGAAGCAGAGCTTAAAGGCTTCATCATTTGAAGCAGTCTTGTCTGCTTTGAGTTCCTCAATAGCAAAATCTCTAAAGGTTTTTTTCTTCCCATTAGTAGTGGAATTGAGTTCAAATTTGTAAAATTCTAACTTAGGATTGGAAGCCATACTTATGGTTTTTTAGAGTGATTAAATATAAAATTAAAAAGGCAGTCTATTGATAAGGATATTTTGTTTAATCCTTATTAATTTGAACTGTATTCAAATGTACCCCATTTAGGCAAGAAGTTTTATTCAAATCCAGCGAATTTCTTACATTTTGAAGGTTTTTGTGCAAAATCGGACACAATCCATAAGTGAGATATTGTAAATTATTATATACCTGGGATTCAGTGGGTGTCATTATGACATTAAATTATGTTCGTTTTATTTCATGTTCGAGAATGGTCATTGCATTCAAATGGACGTTTCGATTATAGTTTTTTAACTACGACGGATTGGATTTCTTTAACAGATCCGGTAACCGACGTCAGTGGTTTTTATATTCATTTTTTAATAAATAGATTTACCAGAATGAACATAGAGCTATTTTAAAATCGTCAGTAAAATGGAAGAGAGGATTAGCCCCAAAATGAGGCTTAGCAAACTCCATTTTTACCTTGAAAAATACCTCAGACTCAAAGCAACAATTGACAAGTTTTTAGTCATAAATTCATTGCCCGATCGTCTCTGTAAATGTCCATAATCAATGTCTAAATAAAGTCTGTTCGTAATAGCATTCCCCCACACATCCCAAACCTTTCCCCCTCGTTAATAAAAGCCACGAAGCAAGCGAATAAAAAAAGTTCCTCGCCGCCTCTTTTTTAGCTTGTTAATGTAGCCACTTTTAAAACCTAAGAATAACAAGCGGGAACAGGATTTTCCTGTTACCCCGCGTAAGTAGGTTGTACAAGGTGTTTACAATCAATAGGCTACACTTATATTGAGTTATAGTTTTTTGAAAATGATTTATGTGATGATGTTTAACGCACTGACAGCTAAGTGCTAATTATATAAAAGTCCACGTAAGATGACCACGATCGGTATTGACGAGATCAGCCACAAAGAATTAAAAAGCCTGTGCAAAGCACACAAGAAAAGTATCGTAGAATTTATGCGGCACACCGTGATCTACTTAAAAAAAACAGGGATAGATCCGGAACATTCACCGAACGAAACGCCGCAAAAAGCCATCCATGAACTGAGTAAAAAGTTGGGGTATGCGATCGGCTTTATGAAAGCCCAGGAACTGGAAAAAATCAATCCTCTTTTAGAGACAATGATGATGCTAGTCCGAAGGGCTGAATTGATGCTCAATGATGCACCCAAAGAAACCTCTTTTAAGTCTACCCTGAACAAGATGGAGGAAATGATGGAGGCGGACCAAAACTATCACCTTGAGCAGCTAAAGAACCAGCATAAATATTATACGGATCAACTCGATCTTCTTCAGAAAAGACAGGATCAAGCCAATGCTATCGTCAGTAAAAAGATGGATGAGTTAAGAGCTCAGCTGGACAAAATGACAGGCTAAACCGGCCTCTAAGAAATTTTGTTTTTAACCTCGCAAAGAAGATCGTGCGACGGAACTGGTAAGCGATCCTTGTCCGAAGACCGCCCAAGCGGGCAAGTTTGGGTCGCGTGAAGATCTTCTGCCAGCGAGGTACAAAATTTATTAGCAGCCTTGACTTTTTGTTTACTTTTGTGTTAAGACAAAAGTAATAAGCCCTTACACGTAGGTAAGTATAAAGAGGTGCTAAATGACCTTAAAGCTGCTCGTAGTATGTTCGTACAGCATCGAGCAAGCTCACTTGATATTAAAGGCTTTTAGGGCACATGGCTCTGGAAGCCTTTTTTAATTGGGTGTTTGAAAGGATGTGGGGTTGAATATTTGTAATGACGGCACCTCTGGCGAATGAACCTTATGGACTTCTGAATTTGGGTCGACTTTTTGGGTCGACTTTGTATGAGAATTGTGCAAGTCTTATCTTTGGTTGAATGAGCTTTAAGAATATTTGTTTTAAAATCATTTTAGTTTTTTCAATTCTGTTATCTACAACCGCTTGTCTTAAATTGTCCTATTGGTCAGGAAAAAAAATACCACCTGCTGATTATAAAATCAGTGTTTCAAAAAAAGAATATGCGAGAGATAGTTCTTTTCTTGCTATCACTGCTTACGGATATGAAAGTGCCAAGTTTGGTAACTTTAATCATGATGAGCCTGCAATATTTGTAGATACCGTTTTATATTCTCCTGACAAATTAAAATTGTTTTCGTTTTTAATAATTAAAGCTCCAAACAAAAGTACCTGGGGCAAAGATAATTTCCCGAAGGCTAAAAATATTTTTGATGGATTGTGCTTAATCGGTTTCAGGAATAAACCTGACACAATGTGGAAGTTGTATGAATTCAGTCAGTATCGTCCAAGCGGATTTACAGAATACAAACAAGTACAACGACTCCTTAACCATTATTATTTCTATAAGTTCAAAGATGATTTTGGTTCTAAATGGGATTTAACTATTGGTGAAAGAAGTGAGAAATTCAAATACAATCTGAATGAAGCCAATTTTTGGGAGAACTCAATTGTTTGGCGTAAAGAAGCACGGGTAAAAGGATTTTACAATTTTCAAGTTTCTTATCTAACCGAGTATATAGATTCTATTATAAGGACACCTGTCATTCAATATCCTGATAGTATTTTGAAACTTTACAGCCATTAGTTCTGATGGGCTTTTAAATTTGGGTCGACTTTTGGGGTCGACTTTGGTTTAGAGTTGTGTAAATGATGTCATCAAAATTTTAAACAATTCAACTCTTCCATAAGCCTTTTTTAATGTTGTAAATTTTATCCTGAACAGAAGGGGATTTTGTTTCAATTGGAACTTTATTTTTTAAAAGCCATTCGCAAATTGGATACATGTCATTGCTTACTGGCATTGTGAATCCAAGCTTCTTCATTCCAATTCCAGCATTATCTTTAAATACAAAACGGACGGAGCCACTTGAATACCCAGAGGAAACTATTTGTCTAAGCACGACCTTTTCAATTTTCTCAATTTCAAATTGGATGAGTTTATCTTTGAAAAATCCTCTTTTCTTTTTGAAAATTACTTTATGGTCGTAGAATGAAGTTGTTCTTATGCCGTCCCATATTAGAAGCAGAATAAAAATCAAAATAAGTGGAATCAAAAAATATAATTTAATGAATGTCATTAATAACAAATAGAGCATTACCGATACTCCCAATGAGGTAATAATAACATCTGAAATGGAATCCTTAATTTGAAATAAAGGATTTACTTCTGCAATTGTGTTGTCCATTAACTCAAAGTTAAATCAAATGTTCCGATTTGTATATTTCAACACCACAGAAGGCAACAATTATATAGAGCTTTTGGAGGTTCATTTTAAAATATGATTATTGTGTGGTTTTGTTTGATTCATAAGTTTAGGATTCCCTTTTTTCGTTTTTTTATTAATAGTAGAGCACTGTGTCTTTTGAATTTCCATTCACACTTCCTTATTATGGAACCCTTTGCATAATAACTTTCTGGCGGGTCTAATTTTAATGAATCAAAAAAAACATCATTTTCTATTTTATATCGGCAATTAGCAAACCCGCATATTGTTCTATATTGATTAATAATTGCCTCTGAATATGCGGAAATAACAATAGCTGTATCAATACGTTCTTTACAAGGAGTCGTATAGGGGATTTGACAAAAGGAAGAATTTTTGCAATAAATTGTAAATGGTTTATTTGTTTTGTTTTTCACTTTATAATTTACAACAACAAATGCATCACCGAAGCAGCCTGACAATCCGATAATTCCCATCACGATAAAGGCGAATGCTATTTGGGCTTTCAGGGTCATTTTATAGTTTTCGGACATTCCTCACAGTAATGGTTTATTCTTTTTAATAATACTTCATTTGGACAATCAATAAATGAAACAAGTTTTATTGTATCAGTTGAAATGTATTTAATTAAAAATTCATTATTGTCAATAGGTTTGCAGGAAATAGAATCAAATCCATCTTGTTTTTTAAATGTGTCACATTTCATTTTATTAATTCGCAGTATTTTTTCTTTTTCAGGATTGGAAAGAGTAATCCTGTAAATAAATACTCCTTTTTTATTTGAAATATTTAAACCCTTCGCCCATTTAAAGAAAACAGTATCCTTGTTGTTAGTATTTAACCATGTGCCGATTACGTTATCATCTAAATTATGTTCGGATTCATCGGTAAATTTGAATTTGTTAATTGAGTTATTTTGTTCATCGTTATTGCTTGATTTGGGAGAAGAGCATCCCCACAATCCCACCAAGCAGAAAGCAACAACTGTATAAAGCTTTTGGAGGTTCATTTTTGTTTTAATTTAAATTCAAACCAATGTAAGTCTTGCTCTGAAACAACAGCCTGGCTTCTGACCATTTCAAAGCCGTTGTCTGTAAACATTTTCAAAAGTTCATCGTAGGATTTTACTCCTTTACACATTCCTGAGACTTTCTTCTCCTTATGCAAAATCGGTTCAAATAAATAAAGGCTTGCCTGAGATTTCATTATTCTCTTGATGTCTTGAAGCATTCTTTCTTCTGATTTAAAATGGTGAAGAGCATCTCGGACGATTACCTTATCAAAGAAGTGGTCTGGCAGGTTTGTGGTGATGTCTGTTCCAATTACAGCATGAAACGTATTTGAAAGTGGCTTTCCGCTTATTTTTGAACACAGATTGCAAATGTCAACGTTTTTGGAAAGCGATAATTTTGATGTATCGTTCAGGTAAAAAAAGATGGAATCAGAAAATACCGAATAGATGCAGGGGTAGTATCCATCATAACTTCCTATATCAGCAACGTTATCATGTTGGGTCAGATGAATAAAATCTAAATCCATTTTCACCTTTTTGAGCAGACTGTCTTTTGTTAATGTAGATTTTGTAAGTAAATCTTTTCTATCCGACAAACATCTTTGTCCCCAGCAATTCAGCGACAGGAATATTAAGACGTATTTGAGGTGGTTGATTGGCATAGCAATTATTTTTTGGCTTCCCAGAGAGGCAGATTATAAAGGTACGGGACAGCTTTGTTGTCGCACTGAGCAGGTCTCCATTTGGGCATTTCCCTCAAATCTTTCTTAATATTATCCACTAACTTTTTACAATGTATTATCTGCAATGAATTTCCATAATTTATAAAGCAAGATTGATTGGCATTAATGAATGTTAAAGAGCCGTCCGTTTCTACAATAAATAAAACAGATAAACATCCGATAGACTCATCGCATCCGTCTTCATATTTATACGAAAAATGGTTTCCCATAAAATAATGCAATCTTTCTTTCCCACCGAGATACAAAGGCTTTTGGTCTGCACTTACATAATAATCACGGTTTAGGATTGAGTCGTGAATTTGTTTACACTGACTACTTTTAGATATTACATTCTGAGCTTTCGTTACGGAACATAATCCCGCAACGCAGAATGCAACAATTATGTAGAGCTTTTGGAGGTTCATTTTTGTTTCCATAGATAATTTGCTGTAATGCCAATAGAACAAATCGCAAGTAAAAAAGAAACTAAAAAATAAGTTAGAAAACCAACTCTGTTAAATGACCAAAAATTTGCAGTATATGATTCAGGAGCCCATTTTGTAATTTTAAATATTGGTCTTATTGAACAGTCGCCAGGTAGAGCTTTGCCTTCTAATGAATCAACGCCAACTACCTCACCATTAATAACAAAATTTCCATTCCATAATTCAATGGATTTTATTGGGAGAAAATCATGATTCAAAACAGTTAATTCAAATGTTTTATTTGGTAAAAATCTTTTGAACTTATTTGGTATTTCAACAACTCCCTTTTCAATGTCTAAATCAGCACAACATGTGCATTCCCTATGAACAACTAAAAGCTCATTGGGGTTATTCGTTGCTTTATAAGTAGAAGGAAATCTATACGGAATAAGTCCATAAAGGATTATGATTAGTGTAACCGTCCAAAAAAGCGCTGGCCTTTTCATTTTATTTATTAAACGTTACCACCCCAAGGTTAATCCACTGTCTCCATTCTTTCCCCTTTTTACCCGTAAAGTAAATATATAGTTTACCATTTTCGGGTATCAATTTTTTCAACTCTGTTCCTGATATTTGAAAGGGTGAATTGTCAAATGTCCCATCCAGTTTTTTAATTACTAATCCTTTGTCGTTTCTTAATTCAATCTTACTTGGGCAGTTTGGACAAGGAGTATCAGTATAGTAACCAATTTCAAACCTGTAAATGTCGGACACTTTCTCAATGACATAAATCCGCTCTTTAAAATTTCCTGACGGTATGA
>Ga0206957_1154_pt1 | contig 13852 bp, 1 predicted proteins | sample Alteio_BWOrgHeat_32_FD_152975 | JGI IMG/M metagenome (GOLD analysis project Ga0206957, IMG submission 152975) | Enriched cells from forest soil in Barre Woods Harvard Forest LTER site, Petersham, Massachusetts, United States -... | ecosystem: Environmental > Terrestrial > Soil > Temperate forest > O...
GCCTGCTACCACTACTGCCAATGCCGGGGTTGATCAGACGCTTTGTAATGTGACCTCTGCAACACTTGCTGCAAATACTCCTGTGGTAGGTACCGGACTGTGGACTGTTGTTTCTGGTACCGCTACTATTACTACTCCATCTTCACCTACTTCTACTTTAACTGGTATGATACCGGGAACTTCTGCTACTTTGCGCTGGACTATTACTTCTACCGCTTGCACTCCTTCTTCGGATGATGTGGTCATCAATATTAATGCTTCTCCAACGGTTGCAAATGCCGGGGTTGATCAAAACCTGTGTAATGTTACTTCCGCTACCCTTGCTGCTAATACGCCTGTCATTGGTAATGGGACATGGAGTGTGGTTTCCGGTACGGCGACAATTGTCTCTGTTAACTCTCCAACTTCTGCTGTCACCGGTTTAACTGTTGGATCTGCTGTTACACTGCAATGGACCATTACCAATGGTTCTTGTCCGGCTTCCACCGATGATGTGGTCATTACTATTGGTGCGCCTTCTACTATTGCTGATGCGGGCGCTGACCAGACGCTTTGTAATTCTACTTCGGCTACTCTTGCAGGCAATACTCCTCCTTCTGGAACCGGCACATGGACTGTTGTTTCAGGCACTGCTACTATTACTGCTGTCAATTCACCAACTTCTACTGTTACAGGTTTAACATTAGGTGCTGCTGTTACCTTGCGCTGGACAATTAACAATGGTGGATGTGCACCTTCTTTTGATGATGTTGTCATCAATGTATTCGATCTGCCAACGGTTGCTAATGCAGGTGTTGACCAGACCCTTTGTAATGTTTCTTCTGCTACCCTTGCTGCAAATACCCCTGCTGTTGGAACTGGCCTGTGGACGGTGCTGGCAGGTTCAGCTGTTGTCACTACACCTGCTTCGCCTGCTTCTGCTGTAACAGGGCTTGTGGCGGGTACCTCTGCTACTTTGCGCTGGACAATCTCCAATGGTACATGTGCACCTTCTTCGGATGATGTGGTCATCAATATTGATGCTGCACCTACTACTGCAAATGCTGGCCCTGACCAGAATTTATGTAATATAACTTCTACTTCCCTTTCTGCTAACTCTGCTGGTGTTGGTACTGGCGCCTGGTCGGTTGTTTCCGGTGTTGCTACAATTACAACCCCGGCTTCGCCTTCTTCTACTGTTACTGGTTTAACTGTGGGCGCTTCGGTTACTTTACGTTGGACTATCTCCAATGGTAGTTGCGCCCCTTCTACTGATGACATTATTATTTCTGTTGATCCGCCTCCGACTATTGCCAATGCCGGTGTTGACCAGGTGTTATGTAATGTAACTTCTGCTACACTTGCTGCAAATACTCCTGTGGTCGGTACGGGTACATGGACAGTTGTTTCAGGTACGGCTACTATCACTGCTCCTGCATCCCCTGCATCTACTTTAACAGGTATGCTGCCGGGAACTTCTGTTACTATGCGCTGGACGATCAGCAATGGTGCCTGCTCGCCTTCTACTGATGATGCGGTCATTCAGATTGACGCTGCCCCTACTGTTGCCAATGCCGGGGCGGACCAGGACCTTTGTAACTCTACTATTGCAACGCTATCTGCCAATGCCCCTATAGTTGGAACCGGGCTCTGGACGGTGGTTTCCGGCGCTGCTGTGGTCACTACTCCAACTTCTCCGGCCTCGGGTGTAACTGGTCTTGCTGTGGGCGCTTCGGCTACCCTGCGCTGGACAATCTCTAACGGTTCTTGTCCTTCCTCTTCGGATGATGTGGTCATAACTGTGGAGCCTGCTACCACTACTGCCAATGCCGGGGTTGATCAGACGCTTTGTAATGTGACCTCTGCAACACTTGCTGCAAATACTCCTGTGGTAGGTACCGGACTGTGGACTGTTGTTTCTGGTACCGCTACTATTACTACTCCTGCTTCTCCTACTTCTACTTTAACTGGTATGCTGCCGGGAACTTCTGCTACTTTGCGCTGGACTATTACATCTACTGCTTGTACCCCATCTTCTGATGATGTGGTCATCAATATTGATGCTTCTCCAACGGTTGCAAATGCCGGGGCTGATCAGAACCTGTGTAATGTGACTTCCGCTACCCTTGCTGCTAATACCCCTGTCACCGGCAATGGGACCTGGAGTGTGGTCGGAGGATCAGCTGTTGTTAATTCTCCTTCTTCTCCAACATCAACAGTAAGCAACTTAACTGTTGGTTCTTCATCAACATTCAGATGGACAATCAGTAATGGAAGTTGTCCTTCAACTACAGACGATATTGTCATAAGCGTAGAACCTGCTCCAACACCGGCAAATGCAGGACCCGACCAAAACATTTGTAACCTCACATCAACAACATTAACAGGTAATACTCCTGGTCTTGGTACCGGAACATGGAGTGTTGTTTCAGGAACAGCAACAATAACAAGTCCGGGAACAGCTAACTCAACTGTTACAGGGCTAGTAGTTGGTTCGTCAGTAACCTTACGCTGGACAATCAGCAGCGGATCATGCACAAATTCAACCGATGATGTTGTAATAAATGTATATGACATACCAAGCATAGCTGATGCAGGTCCGGATCAAAACAGTTGTGGCGTAACAACTGCTACTCTTGCAGCAAACACTCCTGTTGCAGGAAACGGAACATGGTCAATTGTAAGCGGCACAGCAACAATCACCTCTCCAAATTCACCAACATCAGGTGTGACTGGACTTATAGTCGGCACAAGCGCAACATTGAGATGGACCATATCAAATGGATCCTGTTCTCCAAGTTCGGATGATATGGTTATTAATATTACCAATACAACATCAGCAAATGCAGGTATTGATCAGACAACATGTGCCAACAATTCAATTGCAGCGTTATCCGGAACTATATCAGGCGCAGCCGGCGGAAAATGGACAAGCAGCGGAACAGGAAGCTTCACACCGGACAATGTAACACTTAATGCAAACTACACTCCAAGTCCGGGAGATGTAACCGCAGGAAACGTAACACTAACACTTACAACAACCGGAAACGGAATCTGTTCATCCGCATCCGACAATATGGTATTGACAATTGTTCCTGCTCCAGTTGTAAATGCAAGTGCAGATCAGACCATCTGTGCAAATATTTCAGGAGCCGTATTGGCAGGTTCTGTTACCAATGCAACAGGCGGAACGTGGACAAGCAGTGGTACAGGAACATTTGTACCAAATGCCAATGTACTTAATGCGACTTACAAACCAAGCGGAGCAGATACCATCACAGGAACTGTTACATTAACACTTACCAGCACGGGGAACGGAACATGTGTTCCTGTAAGTGATGCGATGATATTAACAATTGATCCGGGCATTTATGTGAGTGCTGGAGTAAATCAATCTGTTTGTGCAAACAACTCCGTAACAACATTGAATGGAAGTGTTGTAGGCGGCACCACAACAGGCATCTGGAGCAGCACTGGCACAGGAACGTTTACACCAAGTCCAACCACCCTCAATGCAACTTATACGCCAAGCGCTGCAGACAAAGCAGTCGGACACGTAACACTTACACTAACATCAACAGGTAATGGATCTTGCGGAGCAGTAACAAGTTCAATAATTCTGACCATCACAGCTGCACCAATTGCCAATGCAGGTATTGATCAAAGCATTTGCGGTGATGGGACTGCCACACTTGCAGGTACAATTACGGGTGGTGCAGGAACGGGAGTCTGGTCAACACTTGGAGCAGGATCATTCAATACGCCTACATTACTGAATGCAATTTACACACCTGTAACAGCTGATACTATTGCAGGAAGCGTGAAGCTTGTTCTTACGTCAACCAACAACGGCGGTTGCGCTGCAGTAACAGACACTATGAAGCTTACATTGCTGCATATCCCTACAATTAATCCGGGAGTTAATCAAACGGTTTGCGGCAACAAAGATACCGTGCAACTTTCAGGAAGCATAACCGGAACTCCGGGAACCGGAAAATGGACAAGCAGCGGCACCGGCATATTCAAACCGAATGCAACAACCCTCAATGCAAAATATATTCCGAGCATTGCGGATACTGCAGCAGGAACAGTAACGCTGACTTTAACTTCAACAGGACCTTGTCCGAATGCAGCTTCGGTTACATTAACAATAACTGACGCACCGCACGCAAATGCAGGAACAGATCTATTTGCTTGTAAAAATAATGCGGCTGTCGCACTTTCAGGAATTGTTAGTGGTGGAACAAATACCGCTGCATGGACAAGCAGTGGAACAGGAACATTTACACCAACTAACACAACCCTGAATGCAACGTATACGCCAAGCACAGCAGACACAACTGCAGGATCCGTATTCTTATACTTAACCACAACCAATAACGGATCATGTTATGCCAGGGCTGATACAATGAAAATTATTTATACTCCGGCTCCAATCGTTAAAGCAGGAAATGATCAGACAGTTTGTTCCAATAGTCCTGTTGGCTTAAATGGAATTGTTACAGGTGGTGCGGGAACCGGACAATGGAAAACATCAGGTACGGGAACTTTTACACCAAATGCAAATGCATTAAATGCAACCTACAATCTCAGCTCTGCCGATACAGCTGCAAAAACAGTAACACTGGTACTTTCATCAACTGGTGTAGCCGGATGCATTGCGGTTACAGATACAATGAAAATTACTATTCTTCCGGGACCAGGAGTTAAAGCCGGATCAAACACTACATTGTGCGCTTCAACAACTAACTTAGCATTAAGCGGAATAGTTTCAGGAACGACTACAACAGGAATCTGGACATCCAGCGGAACAGGAACATTTACACCTAACAATACAACATTGAATGCAACCTATACATTCAGTGCAGCAGATAAAACTTCCGGATCAGTTACATTAAGACTTGCTTCAACAAATAACGGAGCTTGTCCTGCAGGGAAAGATTCTGTCATTGTAACATTGACACAACCACCAGTTGCCAATGCAGGCGCTGATCTGTTTGCATGTAAAGGAAATAATCCTGTCTTGAATGGAACAGTTACTGGCGGCGGCGGAACAGGCATCTGGACAACATCCGGAACCGGAACATTTAATCCGAATAACACAACATTAAATGCAACTTATATTCCATCTACTGCAGATACAACAGCAGGAAGCGTAAATTTATTCCTGGCAAGTACAAACAATGGAGCCTGTTCGGTTTCAAAAGATACTGTCAAAGTAACATTCACTCCTCTCCCAACTGTTTCTGCAGGAATAAACACAACCGTCTGTGCCAACAATGCAACAGTAGCTTTAAGTGGTTCCGTGAACGGAAGTACGACAACCGGAATCTGGACGACATCCGGAACCGGAACATTCTCACCGAATGCAACTACATTGAATTCAAATTATATTCCGAGCGCTGCTGATAAAACCAGTGGAACAATTACGTTGACACTAACCGCAACCGGAGCTTGTCCGGCAAGTAATTCCATAACAATTACAATTACACCTGCACCTGTTGTCGATGCCGGAACGGATCAGAAACTATGCTCAAATAATTTACATGGAATCCTTAACGGAAGTGTGACTGGCGGCGCAAGCACGGGGATCTGGAGTACAAGCGGCTCAGGAACATTTACACCAAATAACACGACACTCAATGCAACGTATTCTTTCAGCGCTGCAGACAGCATTGCAGGAAAAGTTTTACTTGTACTCACTTCAACTGTAAATGGAAATTGCATTGCGGTAACAGATACTGTTAAACTTTTAATGACAAATCCTCCTGTCGTTTCTGCGGGCAAAGATTTTACGTTCTGCGCCAACAACGATAAGATTCCATTGCAGGGAAAAATTTCAGGCGGCAGCACAACAGGAATCTGGACAACAACCGGAACGGGAACATTTATACCGAACAACACAACACTTGGTGCAACCTATAATTCAAGTGCTGCTGATGGTATTGCAGGAAGCGTAACACTTGTACTCACATCAACCGGCGCATGCGTGAATACATCTGATACTGTTATATACACGCTCACTCCTGCTCCAATAGTTTCTGTTGGTCCGGATCAGGTTGTTTGTGCAAACAATCCGAATGTAACATTAAACGGATCTGTAACAGGAAGTTCAACTACAGGGCAATGGTTCAGTACCGGAACTGGCTTGTTCTCTCCAAGTGCGACTTCATTTAATGTAACATATATTCCTAGTGCAGCAGACATTGCAGCCGGAAATGTAAAAGTAATTCTTGCATCACTTAATAATGGAAACTGTTTCCCTGTTGAAGACACTGTCAATATTATCATAACACCTTCTCCGCTGATTGATGCAGGTCCTGATCAGGTTGTTTGTATCGGATCAGATGTAACACTTGCAGGAATTGTTTCCGGCGGATCAAGTACTGGTCAGTGGGCAAGTACCGGAAGCGGAACATTTATTCCAAACAACACAACACTTAATGCAACTTATCATCCGAGCGCTGCAGACATAGCTGCAGGAACTATATTCCTGACACTCACATCAACTAATAATAATTCCTGCAACGCAGTTACAGATGTTATTGAACTGAGCTTCTCTTCCAAACCAACTATCAGCGCAGGAAACGATGTAACTGTTTGTGCAAACAATGCCAATGTAGTTTTAGCGGGAAGTATTAGCGGCAGTTCTACAGTTGGCGAATGGACTTCATCCGGAACAGGATCATTCCTGCCAAACAGTACAACACTCACTGCAACTTATCAGCCGAGCATTGCAGATATTACAAAAGGAAATGTAACCCTTACATTAACATCAACAGTTTCTTGTCCTGCAAAAGATTCAATGGTAATCTCAATAACACCTGCTCCACTTGTTAATGCGGGACCAGATCAGACCTATTGCGTGAATAACCCGAATGTACCATTGACCGGAACTGTAACAGGTGGCGCAACTACAGGAATCTGGACAACATCCGGATCAGGAACGTTTACACCAAATAATACAATACTCACTGCAACATATACACCTAGTCCGTTTGATACACTCACAGGTTCTGTTACACTTACATTGACAAGCACCAACAATGGAAACTGTACTCCTGTCAGCGACCAGGTAACAATCAACTTTACACCAAAACCAACGGTATCAGCCGGACCGGATCAGACCATCTGCGCAAACAATACGTTGCAGTTAACCGGAATTATTAACGGTGGTTCGGGAACAGGAACATGGACTAGCCTTGGAAGTGGTACCTTCCAGCCGGGAAGCTCTGTTCTCAATACAAGTTATATTTTCAGTTCTGCTGATACAGCTGCGGGCAATGTAATTCTTGTTCTTGCATCAACCAATTTTGGCGGCTGTCTCAGTTCAACAGACACAATGGTTGTGACGATTACCGATGCACCTGTTGTCAAGGCAGGAGCAGATGTTATTGTTTGCGGAAATAATCCGGATGTTACACTCAATGGAAAAGTTTCCGGCGGTGCAACTACCGGTATATGGTCTTCAAGCGGATTCGGAATATTTACTCCTAATAATACCACACTTAACGCCGTTTATCATCCGAATGCCCAGGACACACTGATCGGAAACATAACACTTACACTCACTTCAACAAATGCTGGTTCCTGTAACCCTGTAACGGATAATCTTGTTGTTACAATTACCGATGCACCATTTGCAAATGCAGGAGCTGATCAATTCATTTGTATCGGTGACAATGCAATTCTCAATGGAAAACTTGGCGGTCCTGCAACAAGCGGACAATGGTCGAGTTCCGGAACAGGAACATTTATTCCGGATAAATTAACCTTGAATGCTACTTACATTCCAAGTGCTGCTGATATTGCTTCAGGAAGTATAAACCTTGTATTGGCGACAACCAACAACGGAACATGCAATGCCGGAACGGATACAATGAAAGTGATCATTACGCCTAAACCAATTGTCAATGCAGGTGTAGACCAAACTGTTTGTGCAAACAATGCGGCTGTTTCACTATCCGGAACTGTTAGCGGAATTGGCAGTGGCAGATGGACTTCAACCGGAACAGGTTCATTTATACCAAACGATACTACATTGAATGCAACTTATAAACCAAGCTTCGCAGATACTGCTGCGAGGAGTATAAAATTAATTTTATCATCAACTAAAGCTTGTCTTGCCACTGACACATTACTTGTCACAATTACCCCAGCTCCGAATGTAAATGCAGGTGCTGACAAAATCCTATGCTTCGGCGTTACATCATACACATTGAACGGAAGCGTTTCCGGAACAGCAACAAAAGGCAAATGGACAACATCCGGTACCGGAACTTTTGTGCCGAATGACTCCACGCTGAACGCCACATACATGTTAAGTAACGCAGATACCGCTGCAAGAAATATAACATTGGTACTCACTTCAACCGATAATAAAAACTGTTTAGCTGTAAGTGATACAATGAAAATAAAAATCACAACTGTACCACAGGTTGGAGCCGGCTCAAATCAAACAGTTTGTGCGAACAGCACCGTTCAGTTGAACGGACTTGTTACAGGCGGTGCGCATTCAGGAATCTGGGAATCATTGGGCAGTGGAACATTTACACCAAGTGATACCACATTGAATGCAACCTATAATCTCAGCAATGCAGATACTACAAATGGAAAAGTAAAACTGGTACTCGTATCCACCAACGCCTGCGTTGTGAAAACAGATACGATACTAATTAGTCTGCAACATGCTCCGTATATTACTATGTCTGCTCCACAGGTTGTCTGCGCAAATAATGCAAACGTAATACTGTCGGCAAACGTATCCAATGCAGGCGGCGGAATCTGGAGCAGTAGTGGCAGCGGATTATTCGCACCAAATAACACTACATTAAATGCAACGTATGTTCCAGGCGCAACGGATATTTCTGCGGGCGCTGTTACACTTACACTCACAACTACTTCAAATGGTTTATGCAGTCCGTTAAGTAAATCGCAGACCGAAATAATAACTCCGAAACCAATTACAAATGCTGGTCCGGATATGAACGTTTGCCTTGAAACACCGAATGCGCCACTTTCTGGAAATGTAACCGGAGGAAGTACCAAAGGCAGATGGAAAACTTCAGGAACCGGTTCATTTATTCCGAATGATTCTACTCTAAATGCAATTTATTTACCTAGCTCTGCTGACACTGCTGCGGGCAAAACCAGACTGATCCTGACTTCACTTAACAATGGAACTTGCTTTGCCGAAAATGACACGCTGAATATCAAATGGACAAGAAAACCAAGAGTCAATGCTGGTCCTGACCAGGCCATTTGCTCCAAACCGGGCAGAGTACAATTGGCGGGTAATATAGCTGGCGGAACAACAAGCGGCATCTGGACTTCCAATGGCACAGGCACATTCAGCCCTTCAGACACATCGCTTAATGCAATATACCTGATCAGCAAGGGTGATAGTGCAATGGGCATTATTACGCTTTCCCTGATCTCCACAAATGGTTGCACTCCTGTAAGCGACGACATGATCATCAACATCAATCCTTCACCAAAAGTGAACTTTACATCCGTTGCAAGTTGCGGCAAACTCTCCGTTGGATTTACAGATATTACAACGGTTAAATCAGGAACAATAACAGCGTGGAACTGGAATTTCGGAGATACTGCCAGCGCGGTTACGATTGAAAATCCATCGCATGTATATGCGGGTGCTGGAACTTATCCTGTCAGGTTAATTGCAACAACTTCATTTGGCTGCAGCGATACAATTACTAAAACAATTTCCTTGAGCAATGTAGCTCCAGGATTTACATCAACAAGTACCTGCAGTTATACCGGAACAACATTTACAGACACAACCAAATCGACTAATGATTCAATTAAATCATGGGCATGGGATTTTGGTGATGCAACTACTTCAACTCAGACTAACCCGTTCCATAAATACGCTGTTGGTGGAAGTTATATTACCACCATGATTATTACATCCTATAATGGATGTGTTGATACAGTTGTGAAAACAATCACATCCTACCCTCAGCCACATGCAGCATTTACACACAGTGCAAGCTGCGGAAGTTTAACGATCAGCGATCATGACGTAACAACTATTTCAAGCGGAGCGGTTACAAACTGGCAATGGAATTTCGGTGATGGAAGTCCGGCAAGTACAATAGCTAACCCTGCTCATACCTACGCTTCAGCAGGAACCTACACAATTAAACTTATTGTTACTTCCGATAACAACTGTACGGATACAACCAGCCAGACATTTACAACAAGTTCTGTAACGGCTGCGTTTACTGCAACCGGCGCTTGCCAGGTTCAGGGAAGTTCCTTTAAAGACAATTCCACAGTTGCTGCAGGTGATACTATTGTTTCATGGTCGTGGAGTTTCGGAGATGCATTTACAAGTTCTTCAGAAAATACCAATCATATTTATTCAACTTCAGGAAGCTATGATGCAACCTTAATTGTTACAACCGCAAAAGGTTGCTCGGACACTATTCAGGATACTGTGATCGTCAATCCAAATCCAACAGCACATTTCACAATCGACAATGAAAATGCAAATGTGGTTACTCCTGTAAACCTGATTGATAATTCTACAGGTGCAACAAACTGGATCTGGAATTTTGGAGATGGCAACAGTGCGAATACCCAAAATGCTTCTCACCTGTATGCGAATGCCGGTAATGAAACCATTACACAAATAGTAAGTAATTCGTTTGGCTGTACGGATACATTAAGTCAAACAATTTCCGTACAGGATATTTACCCGATTGTAATTCCTCTGGCATTTACACCAAACTCAGATGGAGAAAATGACATTCTGAAAGTAAGAGGTGGCCCTGTTAAGCAATTAGATTTTAGAATTTACAATGAGTGGGGTGAAGAAATATTTGTTTCCAACAGCCAGGAAATTGGTTGGGATGGCACCAAAAATGGAACGCCTCAGCCGGCCGGTGTATATGTGTATGTGATACACGCGACTACATTGGATGGCAAGACCTATGAAAAATATGGTGATGTAACATTATTGAGATAATTAAAACCAATGAAAATGGTTAAAAAGATAAAATATTTAGTCCTGCTATATGGAGTCATCTTCATGGGCCTGGGGCTTCCTGTATTTGCGCAACAGGATGATCACTTATCGCAATTCAATGCCTCACCTATTACATTGAATCCTGCTATGACCGGCGTGTACCAGGGTGATTACAGGGGACAACTTTCTTACAGAACACAATGGAGTTCCATTTTAAAAAATCCATTTAAGGATGAAGTTGCAGCATTTGATATGCCTAAGAAAAAATTTGGTCTGGGATTTTTATTTCAGGGAGATAAAGCCGGTTCAGGAAATTTCAACAGCAATGGATTGGCTTTATCTGTTTCTTATGAAGTAACGAATGATGCTGCTGAAATCCATCATCTGACAACGGGGGTTCAGGTTGGTTTTATCAATAAAAGTGTAGATGTCTCAAAGCTTACATTCGATAATCAATATTCCTATACAAGCGGAACGTTCGACCCCACCTACTCCAGCCAGGAAAATTTTCAATCAACTTCTTACATGATTCCGGATGTAAATTTTGGTCTCTATTATTATACGACAAACCAGGAAAAGAAAATCAATCCGTACATTGGTGTTTCAGCATACCATTTAACTATTCCAAAAGAATCTTTCTTTGATCAGAATAACAGGATTCCAATCAGGTATCTTGCTCATGGCGGACTTAAAATTAAAATGAACAGTCTGCTTAACCTGGAACCTTCATTTTTATTTATGCAGCAAACCAATGTTCGCGAAATAAATGTAGGTTCATTGGCAGACTATTTTCTGGTAGAGCAAAATACACATGTAATTTTAGGTGCTTACTATCGCTGGCAGGACGCCTTCATTTTACACCTGGGATTGATTTACAAAGAATATACTATGCGGGTGAGTTATGATTTTAACAGCTCCGCATTAAGTACCTACACACATTCAAGAGGAGCATTTGAGATTACGCTTATATATATGAAGTCAAGGGCAAAATATGTTCCAAGCTTTTAGAATTTGAAAAAGAAATTGTGAAGAAAAAAATACATATCCTGTTTACATGCCTTCTGCTATTGATGCTGAGCGGTTTTGGCTTTGCCCAGAAGAAAGACAGTATAAAAAAAACAGACACGACCAACGTTTTAAAATTCAACACAGAATATATTACCGGTGAAGATAAGCTAAGCAGTAAAGAAGAAAAATTACTCAAACGTGGTGATTTTCTTTATTCCATGGGGCCGCTTAAATATGAAGCAGCGCTTGAAGAATACAAAAAAGCTTTGGAAATGAATCCTGACAATTATTTACTTTGTTACAAAGTCGGTTACTGTTACCTGCACATAAATAAACTTAAATCATTTTCAATTGTTTATTTAGAAAAGGCTTTAAATATCACCACAAGAAAAATAGATCCGAAAATCAGGTATTACCTAGGAGAAGCTTACCAGGTAAATCATAATCCTAAAAGAGCAATTGAAGAATTCAAAAAATATATTGCCGAAGTAAAAAAAGAACTAAAACCTGAAACAAAAGGCGCTCCATTGGAAACGGTTGAATTGACACGCTTACAGGAAAAAGATATCAGTCATGCATATAAGAAAATCGACGAGTGTAAAAATCAGCTAAACTACTATACACATCCTGTGAAAGTAAAATTAAAGAACATGGGAGATTCTATCAATTCTCCTTATGCTGATTATGATCCGTTCATCAGTCCGGATGAATCCACTTTATATTTCACTTCCAGAAGAGCCGGTACCAAAGGTGGCGGCAAAGCATCTGTTGACGGAGAATATTATGAAGATATTTATGTCTCCTATAAAAAAGATGGCGTTTGGGGACAAGCAGTCCGGATGCCGGGAATGAATAAGAATACAAACGATGCTATTACCGGTTTATCATCAGATGGAACAAAAATGTTTATTTACCGTGATGTAAACGGAGGAGATATTTACGAAAGTGAATTGAAAGGAAAAGAATGGTCGAAGCTGAGGAATATAAAAGAAATTAATTCTGAATTCCATGAATCATCCGCCTGCATCTCTCCCGATGGTAAAACGATTTATTTTGTTTCTGACCGTCCGGGTGGTGAAGGTGGACGAGACATTTATATGTCGACATGGGGTCCGGAAAACAAATGGGAAACTCCGGTAAATCTTGGAGGTGATATCAATACAAATTATGATGAAGACCGTGTGTATGTTCACCCAGTTACGAAAGCATTATTCTTCAGTTCAAAGGGACACAATTCTATTGGAGGTTATGATATTTTTATGTCGAATTATGAAAATGGAACCTGGACAAAACCCGTCAACATTGGTTACCCGATCAATGATGTGGATGATGATTTCGCTTTCGTGATCTCCAATGATATGAAACATGGTTATTATTCTTCATTCAAAGAAAATGGCAAAGGTGACAAGGACATTTATTTTATCGACTTTACAAATTCAAAAGACAGCACCATCAAAACAATTGCCGTAACCTTGCCGGACAATCCGGATTCTTTAACAATTAATGCGAGTATTAAAGCTCCTGTAATTAAACAGCGCTTCACAGATAAACAACTCGACATTCTCGACTCTCTTGCAGTGAGAAAAGGAAAAATTACGGCAAAGGCGCTTCGCAATTCTCAATTCGGGCCAATTTCCATTGATAAAAATGAATTGGCACAACTGGATTCCATTGCAAAAGCTGATCGCAGGATTACTAATACGAGCCTGATCATGTCTAAATTTCCGGGCATGCCTCCTATTCCTGACAACATAAAAAATAATCTGAATGCACTTAACCTTGATCAGAAACAAGTTCGTCGGCTTGATTCCATTGCGAAGATGAATGGCAAAATCACGGAAGAACAAATTGCAGCATTAAATTTAACGCCGC